>Ga0155613_1101_pt1 | contig 26102 bp, 28 predicted proteins | sample RifCSPhighO2_12_FD_107270 | JGI IMG/M metagenome (GOLD analysis project Ga0155613, IMG submission 107270) | Gammaproteobacteria bacterium RIFCSPHIGHO2_12_FULL_37_34
TACCTTTTGCGGATGATAATTCTGGTTTTTGTGCAATGAGGGTTTCAGTCTGATTGAGGTTACCAAGCACGACGGCAAGCACGATAGGGTTGACTAATTCCTGAAGCTTTTTAGCGAGTAAAGGCTTATATATTCGCATTTCTGGGTAGTCGCTGACCTGATTCAATGCAGCGGCATTTTCATCTTCATTGATGATCCTTGCGATTTCCCCACTTCCATAGGTATTTATTAATTGATTAAATGAAAGCTCTCGTAAGCTTGGAAATAGTCTTGTATTCATGCAACCACCCTTCATCCGATCGTGTGTATAAAATTGAAGGCTACAGATACTTGCTTAAGGAAAAATTAATATTCATAAAAGTAGTTTTGCAATTGATCTTTATCATTGGTTTGGCTCAATCCAACCATAAGTAATAGCCTGGCTTTTGTGGGACTTAACGAACCACCAACAATAAACCCATATTTATCGTCAAGCTTTGGGTCTCGACTTATATAACCATTACCTGTTCTAGAACACCGTACAACCACCACACCTTTCTTTACAGCCTTTATTAAGGCTTCTGTCGTTACAGGCGATTGATAGCCCTTCCCCATACCGGCACTAATTATTCCAACAGCGCCATTAGCCACAGCGGCGTCTACAAAAATATCATCTATACCCAAATGACCGTATATCACATAAACTTTCGGTAAAGCTAAAATTTTATCGACACTAAATTCACTACAATATGTATGTTTATGTTTTGGTACTCGAGAAACATGCACATCATTTCCTTGAACACATCCCAACATTGAAATATCATTTGATGATAATCCAATAATTGATGATGGATCTTTTTTAGTAGCATCCCTTGCACAATGAATAGTATCATTAAAAGTCAAAATAACACCTATTTTCCTTGTTTGAATAGAGCTAGCAAGCAAAATTGAATTATAAAGATTTCTATACCCATCAAAACCTAACGCATTAGATGGTCGCAATGCCCCAGTAAATACAATCGGCTTTTCAGTATTAATGACTAAATTAACGAAATAAGCTGCTTCTTCAATACAATTTGTACCTTGCGTGATAACAATTCCATCCACTTCATTATTTTGTAATACATTATTGATTTTAATTGCTAGATTTAATAAATCATTATGAGTCATTTCATGACTCATAATTTGTGCTACTTGTTCATAATGAATATTGACGCTATGAGTAATATCAGATATTTCTGAAAGTAAATCATGGATATTAATATTCGGTTTATTATAAAATTCATCCGTTGTTTTTTCTGATAGAGACGCTATTGTTCCACCATAAGAAAGCAAATATATATTTGAATTATTATTAGGTAACTTTTTATTTACGTAATCTTTCATATTTAATAAAAAATCTTCAATAGAGCGGTGAGTAAATGGGTCAGTGGTAATATAAAATGTAATTTCGTAAAAATCAATCCTCGATGATATACTCATTATCCCATGCTAAACACCTATCAATCCACTTTGATCAAGAAGCATCCGTCTTTGCCCGCACGCATCATGCGCATCGTCACACCGCATGGAGAGGTGCTAACGCCTACTTTCATGCCTGTTGGTACACGAGCGATGCTGAATTACGCTACTCCAACCGATTTAGAAGCAAATGGTAGCCGCCTGATTTTAGGTGGTAATACTTATCACATGCTCTGCACACCTGGCATGGATGTGATTGAAAGCGTAGGTGGCATGCACAAATTCATGGGTTGGCCACATGCTATGTTGACAGATAGCGGTGGTTTTCAGGTGTTTAGTTTAGCCAAAAAAGGCTCGGTGTGTATCATTGATGAAGATGGTGCGGTTTTTAAACATCCACTCACTGGAAAAATTATTCATCTCAATCCCAAAACATCTATCCAAACACAAAAAATGATTGGCGCTGATATTATAATGGCGTTCGATCAATGCACACCAGAAGCTGGTGGCCGTGAAACGGCACTTGCTGCTTTAGATCGCACGCATCGTTGGCTCGTTTTATCCAAAAAAGAGCATGAGAAAAATCCATCTTCTTATTATGGGTTACGACAAGCTTTATTTGGTATTATTCAAGGAGGAAGTTTTAGAGATTTGCGTGAACAAAGCACCCATTTTATTTTACAACAAGATTTGGATGGCATTGGTATTGGCGGTGAAGTAATTGGTTTTAATATGCCAAAAACTTGCGAAATCATTGATTGGGTGCGCCCTATGCTTCCGGAAAATAAAATTCGTTACACAATGGGCGTAGGCCTAGGACCTCAAGATTTAATTGATGTTGTTGCCAAAGGCATTGATATTTTCGATTGTGTCGCGCCCACACGCAATGCGCGTCATGGTACATTATATTATGGCGAAATAATCGAGCGCGATGGCTGGCTTGCATTTGAACATCCTCAAGCGCGCACGCAAGTCTCAAACATCGAAAAATGCCGGATTTTAATTAAAAAAAACAACTATGCCAAAGATGATGCGCCTATTATGCCAAATTGTTCTTGCTATACTTGCCAACATTTTTCTCGGGCTTATTTACATTATCTTTTTAAAGAAGGCTTGATTGCTTATTTTCATTTAGCCAGCATTCATAATATTCACGTGATGCAGGCTGTTTGTACCCACATGCGTGAGCTAATATTAAAAGTCTAAAAACCGACAATATCAGTTTTTCTTGCTTCGCACCGAAAAAACGATGAAAATCCAATTGATAGGATAGAAGAGGGAAATAACCATGATGATTGCTCCTACTTTCCAAATGGATCTTCAAATAGTTATCCGAGTGATTCTTGCTTGCTTATTAGGGTGCCTGATTGGCTGGGAACGTGAAAGACATCGTCATATTGTTTCAGCAGGCATTCGTACCTACGGAGCTATTGCATTAGGGTCTTGTGCGTTTGGCATCCTTAGTTACTATATCACCGACTCCGATCCTTCTCGTATAGCTGCACAAGTTGTGACTGGTATTGGGTTTTTAGGTGGCGGCATTATTTTTCGGCAAGGAGATTATGTAACAGGACTCACCACTGCAGCAACCCTTTGGGCAACAGCAGCGGTAGGATTAGCTGTCGCCTTTGGTTTATATTTTGTCTCTTTCCTCATTACACTCCTTATTTACCTGCTACTGTATCTCCCACGTCTTACTTGGTGGAAAAAAATTTCAGCGAAATAAGATCATAGTCAAAAAAACTCGCTTGTATTTTTGACTACAGGTGAAATGAGTAGTTTGGTATCCACGTTTGTTCGGCAACAGAGTTTCTTTCTACATTAATCTAATTAACTTACACCCGAGTTGAGATGATCACTGCTCATATCACTTAATCAAATTCTGCAATTCACCAGCTTCATGCATTTCAGAAATAATATCACTGCCACCGATGAATTCGCCCTTCACATAAAGCTGTGGAATGGTTGGCCAATTCGAATAAACTTTAATGCCTTGCCGAATAGCTTCCTCTTGCAACACATCAACCGTTGCGAATTTTGCACCACAGGATTTTAAAATACTAACCGCACGCGCTGAAAAACCACACATGGGCAATTCAGCGTTACCTTTCATGTAAAGAATAATGTCATTTTCAGCTATTTGCTGTTTAATTTTTTCTTGGATGCTCATCTTGTTTACTCCTATAACAATCCTAATTGCAATTTTGCTTCATCACTCATTTTTTCTTTATCCCAGGGTGGATCAAACACTAATTCAACCCGCACTTCTTTCACACCATGAACGTGACGCAGTTTTTCTTCTACTTCACCAAGTAGCACCGGGCCCATACCACAACCTGCTGCAGTCAAGGTCATCTTCACATCAACACGAAAATCATTCATCCCCAATGGCAATACTTGACATTCATATACCAAACCAAGATCAACAATATTCACCGGGATTTCAGGATCATAACAAGTTTTCATTTGAACCCAGAGTTTATCTTCTAGCGATCCTTCCATTTCATTCACATCAGAAGAATCGTCTAAAATAACCAAACCCAATGCATCGCCATCTTTACCGGCAACACGCAACAAATTGCCATTCACATAAACGGTGTAAGAATGGCCGAGTGCTTGAGTAACCATCACCTGTGTGCCTGCTTGCAAGATCACTTTCGCACCTGATGGAATTAAAGTTGCTTCAACTGATTTTTTTATTTCTATTGGAATATCTCGATTCACTATCCACCTCATTCAATATGAAAACTCTCTCCACAACCACAGCGACTCGATTCTTTAGGATTATTAAAAATTAATTTTTTTTGTTTCAATCCTGCTTTTTCTTCTTCCACATAATCTATGATGACGCCATCAAATACATGCGCCCATAATGGATCAATAAATATTTTAAGGTTAGCTTGTTGAATAACAATATCATTTGTCTTTTCTTCGGTAACAATTGCGGGTAAATAAGAATAACCTGAACACCCCGTTTTTGTTATCGTTAAACGAAATCCAACACCCTTTTCCTTGTTAATCATCTTTTGTATATACTCACTTGCAGCAGAAGTAAATGTGATCATAGTCTACTCCGTACTAATTGATTTGCTATCATCAACTAAAGCAGCTTTTAGTGTATGCCAGGCGAGCGTTGCACATTTGACACGTATAGGAAATTCAGAAACCCCAGCAAATATTGCTAATTTTCCCATATCAACTTTTTCATTGCCCTGTGTTACTAAATGATGAAAATCATCAAATAGTTTTTCAAACTCTCCAAACGTTTTTCCTTTTATGGACTCTGTCATTAAGGAAGCAGATGCAACTGAAATTGCACACCCTACACCTTCAAAACGAATGTCTCGAACAACACCATTTTGTTCGAACACATACAACACAATCTTATCCCCACATAATGGGTTGTGCCCAATATGAGAATGATTAGCGCTCGAAAGTATGCCTTTATTGCGCGGGTTTTTTCCATGATCAATAATCATTTCTTGATAAAGATCGCGTAAAGACATTAGGTTAGCAACCTCTTCGCCAATTGAATTGCATTTACTACTGCATCAATATCTTGTTGTGTATTGTATACACCAAATGATATCCGCGCAGTTGCTGGAATGCGAAAACGTTCCATCAATGGCATCGCACAATGGTGCCCTGCGCGAATAGCAATGCCTTCATGATCTAATACCGTACTAACATCGTGCGGATGCACATCATCAAGCACAAATGAAATAACGCCCAATTTTGGTTTAGCTAATCCAATGATGCGTAACCCTGAAATGTCGGCGAATCGATGCTCAACATTATTTAATAAAAATTGATCGTGTGAAAAAATATTTTCTATACCTATTGCGTTTACATATTGAAGTGCGGCTTGTAAACCAATCACACTAGCAATTGGAGGTGTGCCTGCTTCGAATTTTTGTGGGCTGCTCGCAAATGTGGTTTTAGAAAACGATACTGTTTCAATCATACCACCGCCACCTTGATAAGGCGGCATGGCTTCTAATAACGATTGTTTGCCATACAACACGCCCACACCTGTTGGTCCATACAATTTATGCCCGGAAAAAACATAAAAATCGCAATCAATCGCTTGAACATCTACCAAGATATGGGCGATAGCTTGTGCGCCATCGAATAACACGGGTACATGATGCGCGTGTGCAATATCAGTAATTTCTTTTGCTGGATTAATCACACCTGTTACGTTAGAAGCATGAGTAAGCGCTACTAATTTTGTACGTCGTGAAAATAATTGTTGATACGCATCCATATCCAATGCGCCTGCATCAGTCACTGGAATGACTTTAATAACAATCCCCATTTGTTCTTTCAGCAAATACCATGGAACAATATTAGAATGATGCTCCATCTCACTTAGGATCACTTCATCGCCTGCTTGAAAAGTAGATCGTCCGTAACTTTGGGCAATCAGATTAATAGCATCTGTTGTACCATGGGTAAACACTATTTCATCCGTATGATTAGCGTGAATAAAATTTTTTACAGCCGTTCGCGTTTCTTCATAAAAAGTTGTTGAGCGCTCACTTAATTCATACATACCACGATGGATATTGGCATAATCATGCGAATAAAAATGGGTAATGGCTTCGATCACTTGCTGTGGTTTTTGTGTAGAAGAAGCACTATCCAGATAAATGATTGGCTTTCCTCGATTGTGTTGCTGCAAAATAGGAAAATCAGCATACACATTTAATTGGGCATTATTTTTCATAATAGCTGCGTTCATTATTCCACCATCCTATGGTGTTGGATATAATCACGAATACCTTCATGCCTGATACGTTGCATCACATCATAAGCAAATCCTTGTAACAATATATGCAATGCATCATCATAATGAATACCGCGTGAGCGTAAATAAAAAAGTGCCTCTTGATCTAACTTTCCTGTGGTTGCACCATGTTTGCATTGTACATCATCTGCGTAAATCTCTAATTCTGGCCTGGAATAAGCTTCCGCTTGATTAGCTAACAATAAATGATGATTGGCTTGGTAAGCACAGGTTTTTTTCGCCTCCGGAGCAACATATAATTTACCTTTAAAAACAGCTTGTGATTTTTTATCGATAATTCCTTTATACAGCATATCACTGCGGACATACGGTGCTCGATGTTCAATATCAACATGATGATCAACATATTGCCCATCCTGATAAAGGCGGTAAAAACTACTGGTAGAACAACTAGCCCCTCTCTTATTTAACTTAATGAGCAAATCATCACGAATAAAAAAACTTCCTGCTGAACAATCAACGTGATTAACCAAACTATCTTCTTGTTGTTCAATCACTGTGTGAGCAAAGCAGATCGCGTGCCGATTTGATTGTTGATGTTTATAATATTCAAGATCAGCGCCAGCAGAAACAGAAATGGTTGTCACTATATTCATTAAACTAGCGCGATCAGACCATGCAACATGCTCTTCTAATATGCATAGTTTGCTGAATTTACCTAACACGAGTATGTGGTGTGGGTGCGTAACAGATTCATAGTGATCTGTAGTAATCGATACAATATGAATTGGCAAATCAATTTTACAATGATCAGACACATATAAAAATAATCCATCATGAGCAAATGCTGCATTTAAATTTGCAAATGGATAATGGTCAATATCAAATTGTTGTTGCGGCCAATGTTTTTTGACTAATTCTGGGTATTGATGAATAGCTGTTTGTAGCGAACAAATAATTATGCCTGTTGGTAATTTTTCCAATTGAGAAAGTGATGGTGCATAAAATCCATTAACACAAACGACAAAATGGTTTTCAAAAGAAGCCGCTCGACATGCTTTGGTTTTTTCGTACCAATTTTTTTCGATTGTAGTAAATGGCTTTGCCACTATGAATTTTTTATTTTCAAGACAAGCTAGATTAGTATATTTCCAACGCTCCTGTCGTCTGGAAGGTAATCCTGTTTTAAGAAAATTATCTCTGTGGTGTTTTCGAAAATCGGCAAGCCACTGTGGTTCTGCTGCAGGTTCTACATTTGAAAAATGTTGGTTTAACCATGATGGAATATGAATGGCTGTCATAAGCTTTTCTCATCAAGCCAACCATATCCCTTGGTTTCTAACTCTATTGCTAATGATTTATCACCCGATTTGATAATTTTGCCTTGTGCCATCACATGTACCACATCTGGTTGAATGTAATCGAGTAAACGTTGATAGTGGGTCACGATTAAAAAACTGCGCCGTTTATTGCGCAAGCTATTCACACATTGTCCTACCATTTGTAGCGCATCGATATCTAAACCAGAATCCGTTTCATCGAGAATAATAAAATTTGGTTCAAGCATAAGCATTTGTAATATTTCATTGCGTTTCTTCTCACCCCCAGAAAACCCTTCATTCACTGCACGATGCAATAACGTTTCATTTAATCCCACTTCTTTTAGTTTACTTTTTATTAAACTTAAAAAATCAGCGGCATCGAGTAATGGCAAATGATTGCGTTTGCGTAAACTATTTAATGCCGTACGCAGAAAATACATATTATTGACCCCAGCAATCTCGGTGGGATATTGAAAGGCAAGAAAAACACCCTGTGCTGCGCGTTCTTCAGGTTCCAACAATAATAGGTTTTGGCCATCTAACGAGACAGAGCCTTCGATTACTTGGTAATCTTTTTTACCTGCTAACACATTGGCTAATGTGCTCTTTCCAGAACCATTTGGCCCCATAATGGCATGTACCTCGCCTGGCTGAATGGTTAAATTCACACCTCGCAAAATATGCTTAATTTGTTGCTTATCATTTTGAACAGCAACTTGAAGATTATGGATAGTTAACATCACTCAACCGACTCCCCCCTCTAAACTCACTTCTAATAATTTTTGTGCTTCTACAGCAAACTCCATTGGCAACTCACTAAATATTTGCTTACAAAAACCATTCACGATCATGGATATCGCATCTTCCGTTCCTAATCCTCGTTGACGACAATAAAACAATTGATCTTCACCAATTTTAGAAGTAGACGCTTCATGCTCAACACGCGCGCTTGAATTTTTTATTTCGATGCTAGGAAACGTGTGTGCGCCACATTGCGAATGGAGCAACAATGAATCGCATTGCGTATAATTTCTTGCATGCGCGGCGCTTGGTAACATGCGCACTAAACCACGATAAGTATTTTGCCCATGACCTGCTGAAATTCCTTTAGAAATAATCGTGCTCCGTGTGTTTTTACCTATATGAATCATTTTGGTTCCAGTATCTGCTTGTTGATAATGATTGGTAAGCGCAACAGAATAAAATTCACCAATAGCATGTTCGCCTTGTAAAATTACGCTAGGATATTTCCAGGTAATTGCTGATCCTGTTTCAATTTGTGTCCAAGAAATTTTGGAGTAAGCACCCCGACAAGCACCACGCTTGGTCACAAAATTATAAATTCCACCACGACCTTGTTCATCTCCTGGATACCAATTTTGTACTGTAGAATATTTAATTTGCGCATGATCCAAGGCAACTAATTCTACCACTGCCGCGTGCAATTGATTTTCATCACGCATCGGTGCAGTACATCCTTCAAGATAGCTTACATCACTACCTTCATCAGCAATAATTAAGGTGCGCTCAAATTGCCCACTTTTCGCTGCATTAATACGAAAATAAGTAGAAAGCTCCATTGGGCAGCGCACACCTTTTGGCACATACACAAATGAACCATCACTAAACACCGCTGAATTTAGCGTAGCGTAAAAATTATCGCGATAGGGTACAACCGTTCCTAAATATTGCTCAATTAATGCGGGATACTTACATACTGCTTCAGAAAACGGACAAAAAATTACTCCGACTTCTGCTAATTTTGCTTTAAACGTGGTTACCACCGAAACACTATCAAACACAGCATCAACCGCCACTCCCGCAAGCAAGCTTTGTTCATGTAAAGGAATACCTAATTTACGATAGGTTTCCAAAAGTTTAGGATCAACTTCGTCTAAATTTTTTGGATGATCCTGAGCCCTCTTTGGGGCAGAGTAATAAATAATATTTTGAAAATCGATAGGGGGATGATGAATATGCGCCCAAGTAGGCGGCGTCATGGTTTGCCATATTCGAAAAGCTTGCAAACGCCATTCCAACATGAAAGATGGTTCCTGCTTTTTCGTAGAAATGAGCCGAATAATATCTTCATTTAGCCCCGGAGAAAGTTCATCGGATTCAATTGAAGTAACAAACCCATAAGGATAATGTTTTTCAACCGCTTCTTGTATGAGTTTATTTGCCATAAGCAAGCCTCAATGCGTTTAATGGTTGAGACATATCAGTAATGGTAAGCGTGGATAACATGGAATAAATCATCGTATTAATTTTTAACCAGTTTTCTTTCATCGTGCACCTGGTCTCGATATGACAAAGCCCTTCCATCGCGCAGCATTCTGTCATCGATAATTTACCTTCGATCGCCATGATAACATCCGCCACTGTAATTTTTTCTGCTAACTTAGCAAGATGGTAACCACCCTCTGCGCCACGCACAGAGGCAACCAAATGGGCCTCAGAAAGCATTTTCAGCACTTTACTGGTGGTAGGTATGGTTAAATGCAACGTCTCTGCAAGCAAATTTGCGCTTAATACCCTATCTTGTTGTTTTGCCAGATGACTCATGATCAACATGGCATAGTCAGCTAATTTGCTAATTCGTAACATAGAGTTGAATAATTATTTAAGTTAACGTTAATCGCATAAACTCGCAGCCAGATACAGTACCATATTTGTACTGATTGATGCAATGGGCCCTTGCATCTCCTAACATCAAACTGTAAATTGACGTCAACGATCATTTATAGCGGTTTCAAAAAGGATAGTCATAAGCACGGAGGGGCGTACATCCCTGTACTCGGGTCTTCTTACCATCCTTGGTCGACACGCCCTTCGTTGCTTATGACTATCCTTTTTGAAACCGCTATTTATAATGGATGCACATACCTGGAGTGCTATTTATGCAATATAACCACCTCGGTAAAGCAGGAATACGAGTCAGTGAACTATCATTTGGTTCTTGGATTACATTCAGCAAGCAAATTGGCTTAAATGAAGTCAAAACGTTAATGCACACTGCTTTTGATCATGGCATTAATTTTTTTGATAATGCCGAAAGTTATGCGCATGGTGAAGCTGAAATATTAATGGGCAAAATAGTAAAAGAATTTCGCCGCGAAGATTTAGTGATTTCCTCAAAAATATTTTGGGGCGGGAATGGTCCAAATGATACTGGCTTATCTCGCAAACATTTAATTGAAGGCACCAAAAATTCACTCAAGCGCCTACAACTAGATTATCTTGATTTGTTATTTTGCCACCGCCCTGACCCCAATACTCCTATAGAAGAAACTGTTTTAGCCATGGATTATCTTGTTCGTGAAGGTTTTGTTTTTTATTGGGGCACATCTGAGTGGAGCGAAATCCAAATCGAAACCGCCTATCAAGTAGCTTCCTCATGGAATTGCATAAAGCCTACTATGGAGCAACCAAAATACAACTTATTCTTTCGCGATCATCTGGAAAAAGAATACTTGCCTTTATTTGAAAAATACAACATGGGAACAACCATCTGGAGTCCACTTGCTTCTGGAATATTATCGGGTAAATATAATCAAGGCATTCCAAGCGATAGTCGTCTTGCCAAAGAAAGTTGGTTGGTTCCAGATAATTTTATGCAATTGATTGCTAAGACCAAAAAACTAGAAGGGCTAGCAAAAGAAATCAGCTGTACACTTGCACAATTAGCAATTGCATGGTGTCTGAAAAATCCCCATGTCAGCTCAGTAATCACAGGTGCGACTAAAACCGAGCAATTATTAGAAAATTTAGGTGCAATCGAAATAAAAACCAAGTTTACACCAGAGATAATGAAAAAAATCAATGCTATCTCAAATGAAAAAACATGACTACACGTGCTAGTTCTTTATCTATTTATAATCTTGAACTACCTCTTTACTTAGGTTGGCTTGAAAACGAGCGTCTCAATAAACAAACTGTTGTACTTGATGTCAACATTACATTTTTATCACCCCCTAAAGCCTGCGTGACAGATCAATTAGATGACACCGTTTGTTATTCAAAACTAATCAATAAAATTCGCGATCATCTCACCATAAAAAAATTTAACTTGATAGAACATGTTTGTCATGAAGTTTATCAATTAATTAAATCTATCATTCCAACGCAATCTACTGTGACGGTTACAATCACTAAACAACCTAACATTCCTAATTTTTCTGGGAAAGTCAGTTTTCGTTATTCAGACGAGCAATGAATATGATTATTTTGGGATTAGGCGCAAATATCGGTGATCGACTTTATCATCTACGTAAAGCTTTACAAGCAATTAAAGCTATTCCTCATTTAACTGTTCAACACGTTTCTCCTGTTTATCTTTCCGATGCATTATTACCTGATCATGCCCCGCGTGATTGGGATCAGCCTTACCTCAATGCCGCATTGCGCTGCGAAACCACATTAGATCCGTTGGAATTGCTTCAACAATTAAAAAACATTGAATGGTCCATTGGCAGAAAACCGGAGGTACGTCATTGGGGACCTCGTATTCTTGATATTGATATTCTTGCTTGGGACGATAAGATTATAAAAAATGATGCTTTAACAATTCCTCATGAAAATTTGCTGAAACGGCCTTTTGCTTTATGGCCGCTTGCTGATCTATCTCCCTTTTGGCGTTTCCCATTACGCGGGCCCTATGAAAATAAAACGGCAGCAGAACTCGTTGCATCATGGGGATCACGGTTTACTGGGCAAGCACCTTTTCACACCAAACAAATCAATCAACGCATCGATATGCCGCAATTAGTTGGCATTTTAAATATTACCCCTGACTCCTTTTCTGATGGTGGTAAATTTTTATCTCCTGATCATGCTTTAGTGCACATGATCAAGTTGATCGCATCAGGCGCAGAAATTATTGATATCGGTGCTCAATCTACTGCACCCCATGCAACCATCGTTGGTGAAAAAGAAGAATGGTTGCGGCTTCAACCTGTTTTATCTGCCTTACCATCTATTAAAAATCAATTTGTCATCACACCAAAAATCAGTGTTGATACTTTTCATGCCTCTGTCGCTGCAAAAGCACTTCGTTTGAATGTTGATTGGATAAATGATGTAAGTGGATTAAAAGAACCCGCGATGATCTCTCTTCTTGCTCAATCGAATGCTGATTGCGTGATGATGCACCATCTTGGTATTCCAGCTTCCTCTCACCAAGTACTATCTTATGATCAAGATTTATTAAAACTGATTTATGAGTGGGCAGAAAAGCAATTAAACAAACTAGAATGTGCGGGTATGAAGAGAGAAAAAATTATCTTTGATCCTGGAATTGGTTTTGGCAAAATTGCAGAACACTCGTTGCAATTAATTAAACATATTAATGAATTCAAAAATCTTGGTGTTCGTTTATTAGTTGGCCATTCTCGTAAATCATTTTTGTCATTATTTACTAATCGTGCCGTTTTAGATCGCGATGTAGAAACCATGGTTACATCATTATATTTAGCTAATCAATCCGTTGATTATTTACGCGTGCATCATGTGGAATTATGTGCTCGCGGTATGAAAGTTGCTGCAGCACTTCTATAACTTACGTCCTATTCACATTAAACAAGATCGCAACATCGATTTTCCTTTGTTTTTTTATCCTCTGACTCGATAAGCGCAACATGTTCGTTTTCTTTTTCATCTGCTTTTAATTTGAAAAATGTAATAGAATGTGTTTCTTCTAATGAAATCGGTGTGGATATTTCAAGTTGATCTTCTTTTAAATCGGCCGCGTGAATAAGATATTGTTTTACCGTATCAAGTGTATCAATTAATGCGGTATGATCTACAGAACTCAAAAAACTAGCTTCATATAAATTGTCTTCATTTATTCTTATTTCCAAAACGACACTATTTGTGTTATTTCGAGAAAATGATTTTCTTGTTTTATCTGTCTTATTAAACGTTGGATAAGTACCCAAAAAATCAGGCGAATAATATATTTTAATATAATTTTCCATTCGTTCAAGCGAAATGATTTTTGATTCGCGTTTACGCATGTCTTCTTCCAAATGTTTATATAAACTATCTAATAAGTGTGCATGTAGTTCTTTCTGTTGTGTGCAATCTAAAGATTTTTTCATTTGTATTATCCTTGTTAAATTTATATATTCCAGACTAACTTCCATGTACTTGCCACCGTATGGAATGACCCAAATACAATTATTCTATCGTTTATATTCGCTTTTATTTCAGCTGCTTGAAACGCCTCCTTTATCGTTGAAAAAAAGCTTACTTTATCCACTCCTGCTTGTTGAAATGCCTGCATCAATTCTTGTTGAGTTGCCCCTCTTTTAACTGAGAGCGGCGCACAAAACCAATTGCTAATCATAGTGTTAATTGCTTTAATGCTGCCAACAATATCTTTATCAACCAACATCGAAAATACCGCATACGTTTTACCTTGGCAAGGCATTCGTTTTAATTGGTTAGCTAAAAATGTAACCGCTGCTGGATTATGAGAAACATCCAAAATTTTTGTTATGTTACCTGATAAAACTTGAATGCGACCAGGAAGATTGATTTGCATTAACCCTTGGTCAAGTGCTTGACGATGAACAGGTAATTGTGACTGTAGTAATTCTATTGCCATAAGTGCAATAGACATGTTTTGCAACGCAATAGAAGTACAGGGAAGTTTGGTATATGTTACTTTATTGTATGACCATATCCAACTTTGTGGTTCTTTTTGGAAGTTAAATTCTTTTCCCTGACAAAACAGAATGGTGTTTAATTGGTTAGCATAGTGAAGTAACGTTTGAGGTGGAGAAAAATCGCCGTAGATTGCAAGTTGCCCTGAACGAAAAATGCCTGCTTTTTCAAGAGCAATTTTTTCTCGTGTCGATCCCAACCAATCTTGATGATCTATATCGATACTAGTAACGATAGCAATATCAGCATCAATGATATTCACCGCATCTAATCTTCCACCTAATCCTACTTCTAAAAGAATGATATCTAAAGATTGTTTTTGAAAGAGTAATAGCGCAGCTAATGTGTAAAATTCAAATGGTGTTAAAGAAATATTTTCTCTCGCACTTTCGATTTTCTCAAAAGCTAGACAAAATGCATGATCATCCGGATGCTTTCCATTAATTGTGACATATTCATTATGTCGGAACAAAACAGGTGAAGTAAACGTACCTACGTTATATAAAGCAGCACGATAAATAGCATCCAAACTAGCGATTGTTGAACCTTTTCCATTTGTACCTCCTACACATATTACTGGACATGTAGGAGATAGAATTCCCAATCGTGATGCTACAATTTTTATTCGAGTCAACCCTAATTCAATATCAGATGGATGAAGAGTGCTAATCCAATTTAACCATTCAGATAATGTGGAAAAGTACATTGTTTTCCTCTCGATTAGCTGTGAATAAAATATGATTGGTTAAGTTCATATAGGAATCTCTTTTTCTACTCCCAATTAAAGAGGATCTTAAGTAGACTTATCCACAGGATAATATTGTTATAACTTATTGAATAAGTTTAATTTTAAAGAAAAGTACACAGATTTTACCCTACTATATAAAAACAAATATCTTTAAAAAATATATATTTCTTTTTAAGTAATTTTAAAACCAACTTCATGAGGTAATCCATCTCGCTCTTTCGCAACATATGAAACAAGTTGCCAATCAATAAAACTAGTATTGGTTTTTGAAAAACTACTTATAAGATGAACAATTCCTGGTAAAGAGGTGTCAAAAGAATCATGATGTTCTTCCAAAGGATGGTGAGCCTCGAGATATAAGTAATTTTTTTGCCAAGCCACTTTAACAGGTGAATTAATAATAACTACCGGAATCCCATGATGAACAGATGAAAAAAATGTTTGAATATCAAATTCATACATACGAATACAACCAAAGCTAGCGCGTCTCCCCACACTTTCAGGAAAAATAGTGCTGTGAATAAGATAAGTTGGAATTTGCATATAAATAGCATAAGGACCTAATGGATTATCCGGTCCTGGCGGCATAATACTTGGAAGTACAATACCTTGTTGTAAATTAAATTCACGAATATCTTGAGGTGGAATCCAAATAGGATCTTTTGTTTTTCTAGTAATATTTGTTCTTGTAATAGGAATGGTTTTACCAATTTTCCCTATACCAATTGGATAAGTTAATACTTCATTGCTTCCTATTTTAAAATAATACATACGCATTTCAGGTAAATTAATAATAATTCCTTGGCGCGGCTGATTGGGAATAAGATGTTGAGTTGGAATTTGTAATGAACTACCTGAAGGAAATCCTCTAGCCATATTTAAATGAGGATTAGCATTTTCAATAGCGTTGTAACCAAGATCATATTGTTTTGCAACTGTTATTACGTTTTCTCCCGAAGAAGTTGAATAATATTGAACTTCTCCGATGAGTGCTTCATTGCTAGAAGGCAATTGATAAGATGTAGCTAAACCATTTGTATAATGAAATACTAATAAAATTAATAATAGTTTCCATATTTTATGACTCATTTTATGTCTATCCTTAAAAACATTAAAAAAATAAATTAAGCACTAAGAAATCGAGAACGTGATAACCAATTACGATCAGGATAATAAGCAACCATCAATGTGTCGTCTTTTATAGTATCAATCAATGGTTTTGCTAAATTGGTGCTAACAGCAGGACAACCCCAACTTCTTCCGATTTGACCGCGGGTTTTAACAAGATCTGACCCAACATACCATGCGCCGTGTACAACAATATCTCTTCTATAAGCATTATCATTAATTCCGCGTTCTATACCACGAAGACGTAACGAATATCCTTTACCACCCACATAAGGTTCATCTGTTACAAATACACCAATACTTGATTTTAAACTTCCAGGATTATTAGAGAAAGAGGTTGCATGAGCACCACCACTATTTTTCCCATGTGATACCCATGTATTAAATAAAGTTTTACCGTTTCTTAAGTCAAACACCCATAAACGTTTTTCTGCTGAAGATTTAGAATAATCAATAACGGTAAGTAAGGGTTTACTCATTGCAACCCCTGCTTTTTTTGCATTTACATAAGCAATAAGACTCAATCGCAGTACAGAAGCATCAATATTACTTGCTTGCGATCGCAAAATTCGAACTTCATTCTGAATCCAAGCATTGCTACCGAATTGTTCGGAATTAGTACTAGAAAATAAAAAAGATAACGGGGAGCTTGCTCCGAGCAAACCAAGCAACATCAATGAAAATATTAGTTTATACACTTTTATCATAGGATTCCCCTATTATAGCGAAACGCATTAAGAATCTCTCCTTCGAGGCCATCCCTTGATTTCTGATTGAAGTAAAAAAGTAATGATTCCTAAAAGAATTATTTCTAAAATGATGAAGGAGGAGGGTTATTTTTATACAAATCAATGAGGTTTGTCAAATGAATATTCCTGAAAATAGTCTTAAAACACGCAATATAGTTGATTAAAAAAAGAAACATGCCTATCTTTTTTTTCTTAGAAAAGCGTGTGTAGCGATTCTTTTCAAAACCAGGTATAGTTTTCTCATTTTTTGAAGATCACAAAGAATTGATTATGAAACAATTAAATAAAATTCGAGTAGCAGTGCTTTTTGGAGGGCGTTCTGCTGAGCATGAGGTTTCATTACGCTCAGCAGCTAATGTTATACGATTTCTTGATCTATCACGTTTTGAGATTGTTCCGATTGGTATTGATAAGCAAGGCAATTGGTTTCTTGGCAATGATATTTTTACTAAAAGTTTAGAACAAAACAATGTTCCAAAATTGAGTCAGAACCACGAAGCTTGGTTTACAGCAGAATGGATTGGCAAACCTGTTAAAAAAAATACGCTAAATGAACTCGTACAAAGTGATGGACAGATGTTTGATGTAGTGTTTCCAGTCGTACATGGTACCTTGTGTGAAGATGGTACCTTACAAGGCTTACTCGAATTAGCTAATATTCCGTATGTGGGTTGTGGTGTTTTATCATCGGCTATTGGTATGGAAAAAGATATTTCTAAGCGTTTAGCGGTTAATGCTGGCATGCTTGTCGCTCCTTATCTTACTATTAAATATGATGAATGGCAGAGTAATGCTAAGCAGTTCGTGCAAAAGATCACAGAACAACTGACTTACCCTGTGTTTGTTAAACCAGCCAATACTGGGTCAAGTATTGGCATTACAAAGGTGAAGACAGTAGACCAGCTTGCTTTGGCCATTGAAGAAGCATTTTGCTTTGATGTTAAAGTGATAATAGAAAAAGCTTTGCAGGTGCGCGAATTAGAAGTTGCTGTTCTTGAATCATTGGAACCCCATACCGATCCTATTGTTAGTGTGATTGGTGAAATAAAACCTCAGCATGAGTTTTATTCTTATGAAGCAAAATATCTAGATGAGAATGGCGCTATTTTGGAAATTCCTGCTATTATTTCAGATGATTTAACAATGAAAGCTAAATCCATTGCGAAAAAGCTCTTTATTATACTCGAGTGCGAAGGTATGGCGCGTGTTGATTTGTTTTTGGAAATGACAACACAACAAATTTATTTTAATGAAATTAATACTATTCCTGGCTTTACACAAATGAGCATGTATCCTAAATTAATGAACGCCTCTGGTTTTTCTTATACAAATTTGCTAACACATCTTATTCAATTAGCGATTAAACGACATACAAATAAAAATCGATTGAGACGAGATGTTCATGCAAAACATGTTGAGTTAGTCTCTTAAGCAATGCACGCACGAAGCATTCGATATCTTGTAACAATTTTTATTATCTCTATCAGCTGCAGCATCGAAATATATGCAGCCAAACCGATTACATTATCATTAGAAGAGGCCATTTTAATTGCCGCTCGTTCTAATCCAAATGTGCAAGAATCACAGCTTTCTTATGTATTACAAAAATTTAATTTGCATGTTGAGGAGTGGCAATTTGATTTGCATTATTCGCTTCAAGCTTCAGCTGGCCTAACGCGATCGATCATACCAGACCAACCAACAACTTATTCGCGTAATTATAATCTTCAACCTGGTGTTTCATTACAAACACCAATTGGCACGGAATTTAATCTTTACTCTAACAATCCTGTCACAGATCATTATCATCCCAGTTTATCGTTACAATTAATGCAACCATTAATGCGGGGTTTTGGTAAAGCAATTGTTGAAACTGCACTTCATAATGCGCGTGATTCAGAAATTGTTTCACGTTTAACCATAGAAGGTACGTTACGTACAACCATTACGGCAGTTATTAACGCTTATTTGGATGTGGTGGCAGCGGAGCAGAATATTGCTATTGATCAAGATGCAGCAAAACGTGCCGAGCAATCAGTCGAGCAAACCAAAAAATATATTAAAGCGGGTCGTAAAGCAGGAAATGAATTAGTGACGGTTCAAGCGGATCAGGCAAGAACAAAAGCACAATTGGAAACAGATAAAAATAATCTTATTCAAGCACGCTATGCTTTGTTGACGGCAATTGGCATGGATCCAAATACAAATATTCGATTTACATCGCTTCATATTGAAAATTTAATTAAAAAATATACGCTGCCTGCTCTATCTGCTGTCAAGCAGCTGACACTAGAAAATGATATTCAATATCAAGTGGATCAGATTGTTTTACATGGGTCAACTACACGCGCATTACTCACTGCTCAAGATAATACCCGTTGGCAATTAAATCTGGAAGCTAATGTGACGAGTGGAAACGTATCAGATACTACTAATGCTGGACAACGTGCTGGAATTAGTGGTTTATTTAACAATCCTTATTTAACCCAAGGGGTTGGTTTGAGCTTACACATACCCATTGATGATCAATTAACAAAACAAGCTGTTTTGAATGCAAAAATTGCACTGAAACAAGCGGAGCTTGCTTTAGTGCAAGAGAAATGGAATAAAGAAACCAATGCTATTAATGGCTGGAATATGGTGGTGAGTGCAAAACGCGCTTTACAATTTGCCGAAGACGCGCAGTTATTACAAAAACAAACCTATATTATTAGTTATCAAAAATATTTGCATGGGTTAATTGATAGCCTTGAATTACAATCAGCACAATTACAATTAATACAAGCACAACAAGTTTCACTAAGAGAAAAAATTGGGTATTTAAAAGCGTTGGTTAATTTAGATTTGCTAACTGGTCATACGTTAAGAACGTGGCACGTTAAAGTGAGATTCTAAAACAGAAAGCAAGAGAATGTTTGGGGGTGTAAGTGAAATTCAAACTATTTTTATTAACTATTTTTTTATTCCAACAAGCTTGTTCAAGCGAAGATATTAAAAAGAATCAAACCATTATTCCTACAGAATCTAAAATTGTACATCATACCTTGTTTTATTCCGGGATCATCCAACCGCTAAAAACAATTGTTATACCGAGTCCCGCAGACGGTGTTGTGCTTGACATGCCTTTCCAATATGGTGAAGTGGTTCAATCGGGACGATTATTATTTACGCTTTCCTCCACTAAATTTTTAACAGATTATAAAGCCGCACTTACTCAATATGTTAAAGCAAAAAATGAATTTAATACTAGCAAATCGCAATTATCTGAAGCCGAGTTTCTTCATAAACATTTATTAATATCAGACGATGATTTTAAAATGAAACAATCTAATTTTTACAGTAATCGATTAGCCTTGTTACAAGCTAAAGATGCGCTAGAGGGATTGACTGATCAAGCAGCCATTCAAGATATTGATTTTGATCGTTTGACCATCGTTGATTTTGATAACATTATCGAAGCCATGCATTTAAATAAGCATTCCGAAAATCTTCGTGTTCTTGCACCAACAACAGGACTAATCTTGTTTTCAAATAGAAATGAAGATGAGAGCAAAAAAATTGTTAAAGGAGACGCTGTTAAACAAGGTGATGTATTGGCTATTATAGGCGATATGAATGGTATAACGGTGCACATAAAAGTAAACGAATTAACCGTCAATCAACTTCAATCGGGTCAATTAGTAAAAGTGACAGGACTTGCTTTCCCTGATGATATATTAATTGGCGAGATAAAACGCATTGATCATCAAGGGGAAGGAGCAAATGGGGGGTTACCTTTTTTTTCTGTTGAAGTGGTTGTGCCTAAATTAACAAAAGAACAACAACAACGCATTCATGTTGGAATGAGCGCAAAAGTTGAGATTGATATCAAAGAAGAATCTCGTATCATGGTGCCTATTGCTGCAATTAATGAAAAAAACAATATGAGTACCGTTAGGCTTTATAATGAAAAAAGCAAAACATTACAGGAGGTCGCGGTTAAAACGGGAATAACCACCGCCCAATCTGTTGTTATTTTATCCGGATTAAAACCAGGAGATAAAATTGCCATCCCTTATTAAATTACATCAGGTGACCAAGTCTTATCGGGTTGGCGAAACAATATTAACTGCTTTAAATGGTATTCATTTTCAATTACAGCGAGGAGAGATGACGGCCATTATGGGACCATCCGGATCAGGAAAATCAACGTTGATGAATATTATTGGTTTTCTGGATCGTTGTACAACCGGCGATTATTTTTTTCTTGGACAAAATGTATCGCAATTATCTGAACAGAAGCTTGCTGATATTCGTAATCAAAAAATCGGGTTTGTTTTTCAATCTTTTTTTTTATTACCAAGAGCAACAGCTTTGCAGAATGTTTTATTACCATTATTTTATCGAGGGATTGCTCGCATTGAAGCGACAACATTAGCCATGAATATGTTGGAAAGGGTTCATATTGCACATGTTGCGCATCATTATCCCAACCAATTATCAGGCGGACAACAGCAACGTGTTGCAATTGCTCGGGCTTTAGTAGGCAATCCTGATATTATTCTTGCGGATGAGCCAACAGGAGCGCTCGATTCACAAACAGGGAATGACATCATGACATTATTGACAGAGCTAAATAATAAAGAAAAACGTAGTATTGTTATTATTACTCATGATAAAAATATTAGTCATCGATGTCAGCGTGTAGTAATGATTAATGATGGGAGATTACTAAATGGGTAGTCAATGGGATGATCCACTATTTTTTGATGATCAACTGACTGAAGAAGAGCGCATGATTCGTGATGCTGCGCATACGTTTGCTCAAGAAACATTGCAACCCCAAGTGATCAAAGCCTTTCATGAAGAGCATTTTGATCCTGCTTTAATGCGTGCGATGGGAAAAGCCGGATTGCTTGGTGCAACTATTCAAGGATATGGTTGTGCTGGTATTAATTATGTTTCTTATGGATTAATTATGCGTGAACTGGAACGTGTTGATTCTGGCTACCGATCAGTCGCAAGTGTGCAATCTAGTTTAAGTATGCACGCTATCCATGCATATGGAAATGAAGAACAAAAACAAAAATATTTACCAAAAATGGCTTGCGGCGAATTAATCGGCTGTTTTTGTTTAACCGAACCCAATCACGGCTCTGATCCAGCGGGTATGGATACCCATGCCAAATCAGCTGAGGATGGTTACATCTTAAAGGGTAGCAAAATGTGGATTACTAATGCTCCCATTGCGGATCTTTTTATTGTGTGGGCACGCAATGATAAAAATAGAGTTCGTGGTTTTATCTTAGAAAAAAACATGAAAGGATTATCCACCCCTATGATGCATGGCAAATTAAGTTTACGGATATCATTAACGGGTGAAGTAGTGATGGATAATGTATGTGTGCCAAAGGAAAACGAGCTTCCCTTGGCAGATGGTTTGTCAGGCCCGCTAGGTTGCCTAGATCATGCGCGCTATGGCATTGCTTGGGGTGCATTGGGAGCTGCGGAATTTTGTTGGCATGCTGCACGACAATATGCGCTTTTTCGTAAACAGTTTGGTCATCCTATTGCTGCTAATCAACTTATTCAGCAGAAATTAGCAAATATGCAAACCAATATTGCACTAGGATTACAAGGTTGCTTGCGTTTAGGTAGATTAAAAGATGAAGGACGAGCAGATACTCCAATGATTTCTTTAATGAAACGTTTTTCCACATTGACGGCGCTCGATGTTGCTCGCGAAGCTCGTGATATTCATGGCGGCAATGGCATTATGGAAGATTTCCAGGTGATGCGTCATATGGTGAATTTAGAGACGGTTAAAACTTACGAAGGAACAGCAGATATTCATGCATTGATTTTAGGAAGAGCACAAACGAATATTCAAGCGTTTAAGCCATTAGGAAATGTTTAAACCTAGAAATGGCTGCTGATTCTTAACGTTGTAGCAATCACCCAAGGTAGTAATGTCATAGCAAACATAGATAACCCAGCTAAAAATGCTAGTGGTCCTACAATAGAGAATCCTGCTTGATATTGTTGAATGCAAGCCACCCCCACGATTAGTACAGGTGTAATCAACGGAAGAATAAGTAAACCAAGCAACACACCTTGTTGACGTAACCCCAGTGTTAATGCTACACACAAGCTACTAAGCAACATCAATACAGGCGTACCTAATAATAAACTCATACAAAGAGCAATAATAACGAAGATAGATAAATTAAAAATCCAACCCAATAAAGGAGTCAATATAATAAGTGGTAATTCAGCGACTAACCATTTCACACATAATTTAATAACTATTAATAAAGTTAAAGGAATGGGGCTAAGAAAAAGTTGTTCAAGATGACCATCTTCAATTTCATCAAAAAAAATAGTATCTATAGCTAATAGATTTGCAAACAATGCCGCAAGCCAAATATAACCGGGAATAAATGTTTGTAATACTTTAGGATCAGGCGCAAATGTTAAAGGAAATAAACTAACCACAAGGATAAAAAATGCGAGCGGGTATAACCACTCTTGTGAGCGACGCAACAACAATAATAATTCAAAATAAAACAGTAACCGGATTGTTCTCAATGTCATACACCTAACCACACATTTTTTATAGGAATATTTTTTATAAGAATAGGTTGATGAGAGCTCATCACGCTTATTCCGCCGTTTTGTACATGCGTTGTTAATTGTGACAGTAATAATGCTCGCATTTCTTTATCAAGAGCAGTAAAGGGTTCATCTAAGATCCATAATTTTTTAGGAAAAAGAAATAATTTTGCTAAAGCTAGACGACGTTTTTGACCCGCAGATAAAAATTTTGCTGGAGTATGTTGGTTTTGTGTCAATCGCAGTAGCGAGAGGATGGTTGGAGTATCGTTTGTAGAAGTAGCTGCAAGGCAACTTAAGAGTTGTAAATTTTCAATTACTGTTAATCCGAGTTTTAGGCCGTTAGCATGCCCAAGATAATGCAGATTTTTAGCGTAAGCCAAATCATTTTCATTAATTAATCGCCCTTGCCACAAAATAGTACCTTGCGAAGGAGTAGCTAACCCGGCAAGTAGGCGCAATAAACTTGATTTGCCCGAACCATTTGGTCCTTCAACCAACAATAATTCGCCTGCGGCTAATTCTAAAGAAAGATTAGAAAATAATGGGTGGTTTAGATGCGCACAACTTAAATTTTGTGTGGTTAACATGATTTTTTTATAGTCAGTCTAAATAGCGAGAGCCTTATTCTAACGAAAACAAGTTAATCGAACAAATATCGTATCCCCAATGCTAAATCATTTGAACCAGTATTTCCTGCATGATAAAGACCAAAGGCACCTGAGCGATGATGAATACGCATAACCAGTTGTAATCTTGGATAGCGAGGAGAAGCAATGGTGAGTTCTACCACCATAAAATTAAGTAAATGCTTGGTATGAGCGTTATTTTTTTTTTCTACAGCAGGAATGAAAGTATCATAAGAGATACCTTCTGCTAAAGCGAAAGAAGTATTGATGTAGTGATTCCATGGAAAATTTGCCCATCTGAACATAATAGAAGGATCGAATTCGTAAATGGTGGGCTCATCTGTACCATTACGTAGAGTCACATTTCCAGCAAGTTGCACAACTTCAACAAGAGGGTTAAAAAAACGCCTGACAGCATTTTTTTCACTGAGCGTATAAGCGAGCTCCAGGGATTGAATATGTTCAGGCCAGCGCTTCAGATGGTGTATGGTAAGTACATCAATTAATGGGTTATTGAATGTTACTCCGTAATAATACATGACAGAGAAAGGATAAAGATCATATAGAACGGAATCCAGTTTTGTGAGGTGTGAAACCACAGAGAAAGTTGGCGTTTGCAGGGGTTCACTGCTTGTTTTTCCTATGGCTAAAAGTGGGAAGAGACTGCTCAATAAGAACACCACACTCTTATTTATTAGGCTATTTGGCAAAGGCACCTCCTCCTTATAGAGGTTTGATTGTTCAGGTTAAATAGCATATAAAAGTTAAAATATTACGAATAGAGGTAGACAAAAATCGACAAAATCGACAAAAAGGCTTGTTACTCGTCGAGCTCCCCGTTAAAATAACCAACCTTAATGTTTTTATCAAGTTTAGTGGAGAGTATATTCATGGTGTTAGCAGCAGCCGCCAAAGCGCAGATTGTTAAGCCTTTTCAGCGAAGTAGTGGTGATACTGGTTCGCCAGAGGTACAAATTGCTTTATTTACAGCGCGCATTAGTAATTTAACAGAACATTTAAAGATTCACCAACATGATTTCCATACGCGCTATGGCTTAACAAAGCTTGTTAGTCAACGTCGAAAATTGCTGCTTTATTTAAAACGTACCAATCCAAAACGTTATCAACTTGTAATTAAAGATCTCGATATTCGCGATATTCGTGACTGAATTTTTATCAGATCAACATACCAGGATGTTTTCTCATCAGACATCTCTATATTTATTAACTTTTTAAGGTATTATTTGTGGCTATTATTAAAAAATCATTTCAATACGGTAATCATACTGTAACTTTAGAAACAGGTGGGATAGCTCGCCAAGCAACAGCAGCTGTGATGGTAACAATGGATGACACAGTCGTGTTAGTAACGGTTGTAGCGGCGGAGGGCACAGAAGAAGAACGAGATTTTTTCCCCTTAACTGTTAATTATCAAGAGCGCACTTATGCTGCTGGTCGCGTACCAGGAGGTTATTTTAAACGTGAAGGAAAGCCTAGTGAAAAAGAAGTACTTGTTTCACGCTTAATTGACAGACCCCTGCGTCCTTTATTTCCTAAAGAGTTTCATTCTGAAGTGCAAGTGATTGCAACTGTATTATCACTGAATCCTGAGATTAATTCTGATATTCCAGCAATGATTGGTGCTTCAGTTGCTATCGCACTCTCTGGGTTACCCGTAGGCAGTCATCTTGCTGCCGCGCGTGTTGGCTATCAGGATGGCAATTATTTGCTTAATCCTACGCTCACCCAACTTAAAACATCTCAACTTGATATGGTAGTGGCTGGAACAGAAAATGCTGTATTGATGGTGGAATCTGAAGCAAAAGAGTTACCCGAATCAGTTATGCTAGATGCGGTGATGTTTGCTCATCGAGAAATGCAAACAGTTATTCGAGTAATAAAAGAGATGGTGGCTGAAGCTGGTAGTACAACATGGGAATGGGCGCCGCCTGCGATGGATAACGTACTTCCGCAGCATATCGCAACATTATGTCAAGTGGATATTGAAAAGGCATATCAAATCGGTGACAAAATAGAACGTCAACAAACGATTGAAGAGATTCGTGATCGCCTGCTCGA
>Ga0155613_1084_pt1 | contig 25185 bp, 25 predicted proteins | sample RifCSPhighO2_12_FD_107270 | JGI IMG/M metagenome (GOLD analysis project Ga0155613, IMG submission 107270) | Gammaproteobacteria bacterium RIFCSPHIGHO2_12_FULL_37_34
TGATAGTGTGGATTCATCCATGCCAAAGTCGGTCATCGCCAGGCTTTTATCCCTAAAACCCCTGCCTAATAAAAATTAGCAGGGTTTTTTTTTAGCACGAGAATAGAGTCATTTTTTCAAAAACACTTGCAGAACAACTAGCACTTTAAGCTAGAATAACCGAGAATGTTCAATGAATATTCTCATAAATAGGGGCAGCTAGCATGAATATGCAGGTGAAAGAACAAGCAACAAAAAAAACACTTATTTCGCGTACTGGTACCAATAGTAATATGGAAATCAAACGATTAATCAATGAAAACCAGGTGGAATTTGTTGATTTGCGTTTCACTGATTTGCGTGGTAAAGAGCATCATGTGACTATCCCCGAGAACAAAGTAGATGATAATTTTTTTAAATATGGCAAAGCTTTCGATGGTTCTTCTTTATGTGGTTGGCAAGAGATTAATGAATCTGATCTTTTGCTTATGCCTGATACAAGCACTGCTATTATGGATCCTTTCTGCGAAGCTCCAACGCTGATTATTCGCTGTGATATCTATGATCCTAGTACACAAGCTTCTTATATTTGTGATCCTCGAGCGGTTGCCCGTCGAGTGGAGGCTTATATTAAGGCTAGTGGTATTGCTGAGACATGCAATTTTGGTCAAGAAGTAGAATTTTTTATATTTGATGATGTTCGTTGGGATGTGCAAATGAATGGTTGCTTTTATAAAGTAGATTCTGAAGAAGCAAGCTGGAATACAGGCACCTTAATGGAAAATGGCAATTTGGGCCATAGACCACGCATTAAAGGTGGTTATTTCCCAGTTCCTCCTGTTGACTCTTCGCACGATTTACGTAGTGCTATGTGTCACAGTTTAGAAGCAATGGGATTAGTGCCTGAGGTTCATCATCATGAAGTGGCTACTTGTGGACAGAATGAAATTACAACTCGTTATAGTACTTTGCTGCGTAAATGTGATGAAATGTTAATTTTCAAATATGTTGTGCAAAATGTTGCGCATAATCATAATAAATCAGTTACTTTTATGCCTAAACCATTGGTTGGTGATAATGGTAGTGGTTTGCATTGTCATCAATCTCTTTCATCAAAAGAAGGTAAAAATCTTTTTGCAGGTAAGGAGTATGCTGGTTTATCTGACATGGCACTCTATTATATCGGCGGTATTATTAAACACGCTCGTGCTTTAAACGCTTTTACTAACCCGAGTACCAATAGTTATAAACGTCTTGTTCCTGGTTTTGAAGCGCCAGTGACCATGGTTTATTCTGAAGGAAATCGCTCAGCTGGTATTCGTATTCCTCATGTGTTTAATGAAAAAGAAAAACGCATTGAAGCGCGTTTTCCTGATGCGATGGCGAATCCTTATTTGGCTTTTTCAGCGATGGTGATGGCAGGATTAGATGGTATTAAAAATAAAATTCATCCTGGTAAAGCGATAGATGAAAATTTATATGATTTACCACCCGCAAAAGTAAAATCTTTTCCGAACTTGTGTTCTTCATTAGAACAAGCTTTAGATCATCTTGAAAAAGATCAAGTTTTTTTACTAGAAAGTGGTGTATTTAATAAAAAATTAATTCAATCATATGTTGCAATTAAGCGTGAAGAAGTCACTCGTTTAAACATGACCACGCACCCCATTGAATTTGATCTTTACTATAGTTTGTAAAAAGCGATGACTTTTAAAATTGCGACGTGGAATGTGAATTCATTGCGGGTACGTTTGCCGCACGTGCTAACCTGGTTGCAAGATATGCAGCCAGATGTGTTGGCGTTGCAAGAAATTAAATTACCTGATTCTGAATTTCCATTTGAAGCAATTCAAGAAGCAGGTTACACAGCAGTGTGCTCGGGTCAACGCACGTATAACGGTGTTGCGATTATTAGTCGTCAAGCAGTCAGTGAAGTCATGACTGATTTTCCAGGATATGAAGATCAGCAACGCCGTGTTTTAGGGGTTACATTGAATGATATCCGAATATTAAATATCTATATTCCAAATGGCGAGAGTATTCTATCGGAAAAATACCAATATAAACTACGCTGGTTAAAAAATTTTGATAACTTTCTTAAAAATGAATTAAGAAAATATCCTAAATTAATTGTAGTAGGTGACTTTAATATTGCACCTGATGAAATCGATGTACATGATCCTAAACTTTGGCAAGGGCAAGTATTATTTAGTGACTTAGAAAGACAAGCATTTCGCGAGATGTTGCAAGCAGGTTTTAGTGATTGCTTTCGTCAAATGAATAGGACAGAGAAAAAATTTTCTTGGTGGGATTATCGTTTAAATGCTTATCGACGTAATCTTGGATTACGTATTGATCATATCTTAGCAAGTACGGCGCTCTCATTAAAATGCCATCATTGTTCAATTGATACTGCTCCCCGTGCTTGGGAGCGCCCTTCTGATCATGCGCCGGTTGTTGCGGAGTTTAAGTGATTTTTCAACTTACATTTTTTATCAAATGATGAAGATTAACAAGTTGCACAATTAAATGACCATATTTTTTCTGGAAGGAAGTTGAAATGTCAGAGGCAACAACATAGTTATTTCCTTCAGGATATTGATCACGAAAAATCTTTAAATTCCCAGGATCAAATTGATTACTTACCCATTTACATTCAATGACTGTTAATGCTTGAGAACGAGCTTTTCTTAAAATAAAATCGATTTCGTGTTTTTGTTTATCACGCCAATAATATATTTTTTTTGTTTGTAAATGTGCTTGCAGTTCATTTAACACATAATGTTCCCATAGTAATCCAAGATCCTCACGTCGTAGCATTAACCAACCCTTTGCAAAGCAAATAAAGCCCGTATCAAATCCATATACTTTAGGTGCAGAAATAATTTCAGTTTGACGATGTGTATTAAATGGTTTAATGATGTGGACCACATAAGTTGCTTCGAGTACATGTAGATAGTTAATGATGGTTTGCCTGCTTGCTTCACAAGGGATTGTAAATTTGGTTGCCTCAAAAATACCCCCGCTTTGCGCAAGCAATAATTCAGTAAATTTTTGGAAAGAAAATCTCTTTTCTAAGCGAAATAATTCTTGAATGTCTTTTGCCCAATAAGCATCAATCCATGATTGATATTCTTTTTCTAGTAATTTGTTACTCATGAAAAATGGTGGTAATCCGCCATGTAATAAACGATGTTGCAAATCAGTATTTTTAAACAATTTGTTTTCTTCATCGATCATTGGTGTAAGCCAGATATCAGATTTGCGCCCAGTAAGTGTGTCACCAAATTTGCTTGATGCACCTAACATGGAAGAGCCAGTTGCTAAGATATGGATGTTGGAATAATGATCAGCAGCCACTTTCAGAATTTCAGATGGGTTAGGTAATCGATGTATTTCATCCAAAACGATCCGCTTTGTTTTACGAGTTTCAAAGAAGCTTTCACAATCATTAAGTTGTTGACGAACTCGTGGTAACTCACAATCAAAATACTCCATGCCAGGTAAGCTACGGCATAGGTGTGTTTTTCCAACACGTCGTACACCAGATAACCAGATGACGGAATGCTGTTGCCAAGCTTGTTCAAGTAGTTGTGACCAAAATATCCGTTTTATCATAAGCCATCATAATAGCGTTTAGTATTACCAAACGCTATTATGATGGCTTATGGTTAAAAATTCAAGCGAAAAATGATATACCATTACATTGCTAGAATGACAATCCAGTAAATTTTGGGTACAAAATCAGTCCAGTAATTCTCGGCAAGAATTAATAGGGTTTAGATCTGTAATGAACTTGATAATCGTCAATGTTTATTTTTCTTGTTGAGTTTGAGCGAGCACTTTTTGCCGAATGAAAAAATAAAGTATGATTAAACACATCATCAGTTGCAGACTGCTTTTTTAAGGAAGCAACAAAAGTTGTTGAGCAAGGAACTTCTTGAGTTGCGCAACGTATGGATCCACCTGAGCGATGAAAAGCATCAAATTCAACTTCTTCAATTGCAATCCCATGTATTTTTTGTTTAATTTGGTTAATAGTAGATAAGGTAAGAGAATGAGCTGGAATAAACATAATATCTTGGCGGGCCTCATTGGTAACAAGAACAGCATTTGCACCAAATGCAGCAGCTTCTTTTTCAGTAATTAGAATTAAGTGATCTGCATCATATAATTGCCTAATCCTTTTCCTACTGGATATTGTCATGGTAGCCGTTTCATGAATCAGGGCTGGCCACTCTAGTGATGTAGGGTCGTTGGGATCGCTTTTTTCGATAATACGATCACCCTGTTTATTAGTTTGATATTCTCCTTCATAGACCAAAGCGAAATCATGAAATAAAGGTAAAAAGCAACAATCTAGGTGATAATATCTTGGTTGCAATAACTCGATAGGCACAACAATGAATTGTTCGCCAATTAAATTATGAATGCTTTGAGCAGCAGATGGGTCATTGCGATGACCATATCCAACAAAAAATAATTTTCTACCAGGTGCTTGTCTAATATCGCCGCCTTCAAATTTTAATGGTTGATTATTTGATGATATGTGTTTTATGTTCGCTTGTAAAATTCCTATGGCTTGTGTTATTGCAAGGCGTTCTTCACCATGACGCTGTTTATTGACAAAATTCCCGGGAATAAAATTTAATTTCGTATCAAAGAAAAACTGGCCGGTATCAGTAGCAAAAACCTCGTCTGTTTTATGACCAATCATTCCATTATCTAATATACCTTTTTCAAAGAGTAAGGTAAAACAAGGGATGTTATATTTGCGATAGGCATTCACTAATTTTTTGTGCTGTTCAATGGCTAGGCGCTTAAGTTCCGCTTTTTTGGTATTAAAATAGTCATCAATATATTTTTTTTTAATATTTCCCAAGCAGCTGGGTTTATCTGATTATTTTCGTATGTCTGATGAATACAATCTTCAGCAGACCTTTCCCAATAATGAATGGTCTCAGCCATATAGGGATTGTCAATTGTATCCACCGAAAAGTAAGTTGGATTTCTTACAATCACAATACGATTCACTTCAGACTTTTTAATTGAATGAAATTTTAGTGGCGGTGTTTGGTGATGAGCTGTATTAACTTGTGTTAGGCTGTTTTTGAAATCTTTGTTTTTTATTATATTTTTGCGTTGCATTTGTTTTTGCTCTCAAAAAGTTCGGGTAAAGTCCCGCTCACATTTAATTAGCACTCTGTTTTTCAATAGTTTTTATTAAAGAGCGGCCGGTTTTTACACAAGCCCTTGTCAATGCACAGATTGATTAATCATCTCAGCATCAGTCAATTTTATTCGGTTAGTTATATATTGATATAAGTAAAAATATAATATGGGTGAAATCATTAATATCATTGCTCCACCAAAAATAACATGATAAGGCACAGTCGTACCAATATTAATGTTGGCAGGCTGAAAGAATCCAACAATAAGCGCAATTGAACAACCTAACAATCCTAACAAACAAGCAAACTGATATCCTAATGTGCCGCCAGGAATTTTAAAGGCGCTAGGAATGTGATGAACGTGGTAAGTAAGTGCAAGTGCAGCAACAAACATTAATACATACATGAGAACATACAATTGGGTACTAAGATCAGTAAGTAACCAATAAGTACTGTTGATGCTTGGAACAAGTAAGAATAAAAGGCTCAAAATGAACGTAAAAAATGCTTGCGTATACAACAAATTTATGGGTGCTCCATGACGATTAGTTTTGGCGAAAAACGGTGGTAGGAACCCGAATTCAACAGCTTGTAATAATCCTCTTGTTGGTGAAATAATCCAACTAATAATGCCACCAAAACAGCCAATTAATAACATCAAAATTACAACGGGTAATAAGCTATCCAAATGAAATGCTTTAAGAAAATAAGAAAACGTTTCAGCAATTCCATTCACTAGACCAATCTGATTAGTTTGTAATACAAATGCAATGGTTAAAGCACCAAAAAATATGGTTGTCATGACGATGATGACTGAAATAGCTAAAGCTTTAGGAAAAGTACGTTGTGGATGATGTACATCACGAATATGAACAGTAGCTAATTCTGTTCCCAGAAAGGATGTGACAATAGCTGTTAATGATATCCAGCTACTGGTTTTAGAAAAATGTGGGATGATATCAGACCATGTTAAATGCAATTGCAATGGCTTGCCAGATATTAGCCAAATCAACCCCAATATAATAATAAAAACAATAGGAATCATTGTGCCGATAATTGCACATAAACTACTGATACGTGCTGATACATGTATTCCTTTTGAATTAATCCAGGTCAACAATACATTTAAGAAAAGCATAACCGAAATAAGATAGAATTTATTTGTTGCCAATTCAGAGTTAATTAAATAAGCAGAGGTTCCAGCAAGGAAAGATAAAATGGTTGGTAGCCATATTAATGTGTTTATCCATTGTAGCCAGATTGCTAAAAATGCAATTTTTTCACCGAATGCACGTTTAACCCAAGAGTAAACACCACCATGCTGGGGCCAGCAGGCAGACAGGGTGGCTGAAATAAGTGCAATTGGAATTAAAAACAGAATTGCTGATACGACAAAAAAGAAAAATAGTGAGTTTCCGAATAAAGCTGTTGCAGGTAAATTTCTTATGCTATCAATTGCACCAGTAATAAGAAAAATGAGTGTGATAGTTCTTATTCCTTTTGTTTCCATAGGTGCCTCAAACCATCTCGCCAAAAAAATTTTGTGAAATGGATTCTATAGAGTCGTATTACCGAAGTCAAATTTCATGCTACATTAACTCGGGTATATGCTGATTAACAATCAAATGCAAAGGGATAGAGATCTAATATGAAATCGAATCAATTATTATTTGCCAATAGACAATCGTTAACTTGTGGGGCGGCTATGCCTCTACATGCTGACACATGCATCTATAAACATGTCAATGTATTTAGCAATCAACCATTATGTGGAAATAGTTTGGCAGTGTTTTATCTTGGCCAATTTCCTGACGAAAGCCTCATGCTCCGGCTGACACAGGAAATGAAGCACTATGAATCGATTTTTTTAACTAGAGAGTTACTTACTAACACCTTCAACGTGCGAATTTATAGTAAAGAAGAAGAGCTTGAATTTGCAGGTCACCCTATTCTTGGGGCAGCAAGTGCATTACATGATTGGCTTATGCCCATGACAGATAGTAAGCAGGCATGGCGATTTTTACTTAGAAAAGTATCTATTCAAGTGACCACCTCCTATCTGAATGATTGTTATCGTGCTGAAATGGATCAAGGTATACCTCATTTTGGAAAAATATTAACTAGCAATGAGTATCTACCGATTTTACATTTGTTAAATTTAAATGAAACAAACTTATACAAAGGATTACCTGTAACAGTAGTATCAACAGGATTTCCTTATTTAATTATTCCTCTTAAACAGGGATTAGAAAATGCTAAAATTCTTACTGAGGGTTTAGAAGAATTGTTAAAATTATATGCTGCAAAAGAAGTTTATGTATTTGATGTACAAAACCGTGAAGGAAGAAATTGGAATAATCATGTGGGTACCGTTGAAGATAGTGCGACTGGGAGTGCAGCAGGAATTGTTGGCGCATATCTTGTTAAATATGGACAAGGAAAAATGAATACGCCTATTGTCATTCACCAGGGTCGCTTTGTAAATCGACCAAGCGTGATGAGCGCGGTTGTTTTTGGCGATGAAAATAATATTTCATCTGTTCATGTATCGGGTGATAATTGTATCATTGCTGATGGAAAATTAGATGCGCGATTATTTCAAAAATATTTTATAAATAAAAAATTACAATTTTAGTAATTTAATAAATAATAATTAATAAATGTTTGACATTTTTTTTTAATCTGCTATAACAGCCTTGCGGTCTTACCAGCAAGAATTAACCTTAAGCCATGGCGGCTAAAATTAACTCAACTTAAAGGAGAAATAATATGGATACCATTAAATAGTCATTGAAAAACATTACTCGGTTCATTGGCTCAACTGCTTGTGACATAAGACTATAGAATCCATATGGAAGTTTACTAATGATTGAAAAAATAGATATCAATTCTTATTCAAAAGAAATTAATGGGTTGCTAGAGAAAGAAATCAACCTGTTTTTTTCAACCATTCCTTATGCAAAACATTTAGCTGCTTCTGATGAACCGCTTAATGAGGCTTATTATATCCGCCATCGTATTGAAACAATTAAACGTATTCGTTTAACAGCTAAAACAGATGCGCTTGCTTTGTCGAAAATGATTGATGAAAATTATGAATTAGCACGCAGATGGGGTAAATACACCATACAAGAATTAAATCATGACAAAATGTTTTTAGCTGATCTTAAGGCGCATCACATTGCTGAGGCTCAAGTATTTACTACGCCGCTTTTTTTTGCAACACAAAATTTAATTACATATTTGGAAGAATCGATTCATCAATACGGCTCATTACCGGCCGTTTATTATTCATTATTCGTAGAATGGAATGCAGATCGTTATTCGAAGAATGTTGTGGAAAAAGCAAAAATTCAATATTCTTCAGATCATGTTAAAGGAGCAGAAGCGCATGTCAATTTCGATGATGTGCACGACCATTATCAAATAATTTTAGAAATTGCTCATAAACTGAGTCATGGAGATAAAACCACATTTTTTATATTATGCGATATCTCTAAGCTATTTAGAGATTATTTCAATGAATTATATTGCCAAACTGTTTTACCAAGTTTACCCATACAAGAAGCTATATAAATAACGTGAGCATCGTCTAAGCCAAGAGCAAGCTATTGATTTTTTTGTTGATAAAAAGCGGACAGGATGTCCGCTTTAACAAAAAATCCGAAAGGGATAAGTTTTTTGTGGTTATCAACAAAAAAATCAATAGCTTGCTCTTGGCTTAGACGATGCTCACGTTAAATAGTCATGTTGTTTAAAAGCGGAAAAAATTATGGAATATAATAGAAAGCGTTATAGATTTGATCAATCTATCCAACAGGAACTTATTCCACTCAGAGAACTAGATAATTGGCATTGTATCATCGGCACACTATATGATTATGCTATCATAGCCATTGCTATTCTGTTATTTTACTTACAGCCTTGGTGCTATCTGCTCAGCGTTATTTTAATTGGTTCCAGGCAGCGTGCGTTAGCCACATTATTGCACGAAGCCGCGCATCTTTGTTTGGCAAAACACCGTCATTTGAATCGATTCGTTGGTACGTACTTATCAGGCTATTTAATTTTACAAGAATTTGATACATACCGGGATTCACACGTTAAATTACACCATGCTTATTTAGGTGACCCAAGTAAAGATCCTGATTATCAATATCATATTCAACAAAAATTATATAATTATACAGGAAGCCTTGGTTTCTTTAGGCGTTATATTCTTAAACCATTATTTCTTTGTCAATCAGGGTCTTACTGCTATTACTTAATTAAACATCGCTTAATACCAAAGCGTAAACATTTGAAAAATTTTTTAGAAATGCTGGTTTTATGGTGTGTTATAATAGCTGTTTGCTATTATTTTGATGTGCTTAACTATTTGTTATTACTCTGGTTTATACCTTTGGTCAGCACTTCTGTCGTTTTTGGTTGGTTTAATGAGTTAGCGGAACATTATCCAATGATACGTATCAATAATAATGAGTTATATATGTCTCGTAATCGATTTAGCCACTGGTTAGAACATTTCCTGTTTAATACTCATAATGAGAATTATCATTTAGTTCATCATTTGCAAGCAAGCATGCCTTACTGGAATTTGAAAAAAGCTCATCAAATAATGCGTCATGATCAACAATATGCAAAATGGAATGAAAATATGGGCGGAATATTTGCGTCTAGCAATAATCAATTATCATTAGTTAAAAGATTTTTAATGAATCCTGTTGTTAACAAACAGGGGGATATCCAATATGAATAGCGGTGTATTATATGCGTTATTAGCAGCAATTTTAAACGCATTTGTTGGTGTATTTAGTTTAGGTGCTTTTGCAGCGGGTCTTTCAGCGGGTGGCGTAGCCTTTTACAAGTGTTTAATTGCTTTTATAGCACTTTCCATCTGGATAATGTTTTATCTTGACCAACGCCAAGCATGCATTAATTTACTACCACATACTGCTAAAATAGCTTTAATTGCATTTTGTGGAATATTTCTCTTATATTTTTTTGAAACTAGAGCATATCTTTACAATAATATTTCAGTCGTTACCTTTAGCGTGCTTGGTATGTCAACCATAACAACATTCGTTGCCTCTCAACTCATATTAAAAAAAAGACATACGTTAATTTCTTCATTGGGTATGTTATTAGCAATAATAGGTTTATTTGTTTTTCATACGACAAGCAATAGCCATTTTGATTTTAATGCAGGGTTTGTGTTTGCTTTAATTGCTGGATGTGGATATGGGTTGTTTTTAGTATTAAATAAAAAGAACCCGGCAAATTTTCATGGTCTTGCCATGTTATGGTGGTTGCTCTTGTTTGGCAGCTTGTTTCTATTTCTTTCCTGCTTGATTTTTGGTTTAGAAATACCTTCCTTAAATAGCTTGGGTTATATTGCATTATTAGGCGTAGCATCTACAATAGGCGGCTTTTATTGCACGACAAAAGCACTATCACTTACAAGTGCGACAACCGTGCAGCTATTCGAATTAAACGAGCCGTTGTTTGCTTCTATATTAGCATTAATTTTTTATAAACAATGGTTAACGAGTGCCGAGGTGATTGGTGCTTTATTAATTCTTTCTGGTATATTTATTTCAAGCAAGGAAAAACAACCTATTAAGGTGCTTTCTCAACCTCGGGCGCAGAACTCATGAAGCGATTACTTATTATACTCAACCAAGATATTAAACCATTCGGCAAAGTCTTAAATGCAATTGGTCATATGGCAATTGGAATTGCTCCCCGGTTTCCGCATGGCAAACTACCCATCATTCAACTTTATACCGCACCCACTTCTTTGTTACATGATTTTAGGCATGCGGTTTCTAAACTACATCAGCAGTTATCAGATCAGTCTTGCGTAGTTGCTGATTTTGCACACACAACAACAGATGGAACTGCTAAAGATCATGAAATTCAAACAAAGCTTACCAAAGAATCTGAAATTTGTTATTTTGCAGTTTGCGCTTGCGCACAAGATCAAGATCTTATCTTCCTTGATAAACAATTGATTGGCAATGTAGGCTATCAACAATTAGCGATTTCAGAGTCAATTTCTAGTCAACAACAAGCGATTTTTGATTTTACGGCTCCAATTTCATACCCTGAGGCAGCAACATTTACTGAAGAGCAAAAAAAATTTTCTATTGTATTGTCGAATAAATTATCCATACCCGATTCAATTTATTCTTTAGTGAAAGCTACGATAGAATTAGGCCGCAATGCTTCGCGCGAAGCATTGCGGTTGCATCAATATCCTGACGCTGATGGTATTTTACACCCAGGTATGTCTGAATTTGGACTGGTTGCACTCAAAACTAAAAAGCCGACTGTTTTAGATACCTTACGTAATGAAGCTTCGAATTATGCATTTGATTCAACTGGCTTCTGTACAGAAAAAAAAGGAGAATTAGTGGCCTTCTCACTTTTTGGTCGTACAGAAATGATTAATGCAGCAACAAAAAAAAATCTAAGTTTATGGACAGGTGATCTGACACACTTTAAGATGTAAGCTCCAATGTTACACTTGGCATGGGATTCTGCATATTTCTTCTCTAAACCCACTTTCGTTTCCAAAAATAGAGCATCATTGCAATGACAACCAATCCCATCATACTCATAATAAATGCAAAACCATATGGCCAATGTAAGCCAGGCATGTAAGTAAAATTCATACCATAAATGCTGGCGATAGAAGTGATAGGAATAAAAATAGTAGAGATAATAGTGAGTGTTTTGATAATTTCATTCATGCGATTAGTTAGACTAGATAAATACATATCTAACATGCTGGATAGCATATCACGAGAGATTTCGAGTGCGTCAATGGCCTGCATGGTATGATCATACACATCACGCATATATACCCGAGTAAATTTGGTAATTAAATTATCTTCGGTATGCATTAAATGATTAACTGCTTCTCGCATCGGCCAAATAGATTTTCGTAATAACAATAATTGTTGTTTTAAACGATAGATGGTTCGAGTGTTGTGAGGTGTGGGAGCAGTAATAATTTGTTTTTCAACTTGTTCAATGGTTTCACCTAATGCTTCAAGAACCACAAAATAAGCATCAACCACTGTATCAATTAATCGGTAGGCTAAATAATCAGCACCTTGTTTGCGTAGACGTTGATTGGGGGAACTTTTTAATCGTTCGCAAATGGCATCGAATAGAGTCGTATCCAATTCTTGAAAGGACAAAATGAAGTTTTTTCCAAGTACCAAACTTAATTGCTGTACACCAAATGTGGTGGTTGCTTGCTGCCACAACAATACTTTTACTGTTATAAATAAGTAACCAGTAAACTCTTCTACTTTTGGACGTTGATCAATGTTTAAAATATCTTCAATGGTTAACGGATGAAGATTGAATAATTTTCCCACTTGCTTGACTAAAGCAGTATCGTGTAATCCTTCGATGCTTATCCAGGTTATGGCATCTTGTTTTTGTTCAGTAAAACAATCTTCTAAGCGCGTGCTAGATGTTTGCTGATAATCTTTGGCATTGTAAGTAACCACCGTAATTTGCGGTGTTGTATTTACAGGTTCGCCTGTATATAGTGCGCTTCCGGGTGCGTGCCCTGCTTTTTTAGCACGTTTACGAATTTCAGAGAACATAGATTGCTCCTTCATGCATCGGTTCTGAGGTATTGCCTCAAAAAATGGAATTTTCAGACGCGATTTGTTAGGATATAAAATTCACTTCAAGGAGGATAGTATGTTTCAAAGAAAAGTAAAAAAGCAACAAGGAAATAATAACGAAATTCGTATGATAGAAAGCAAACATATTCGTGATGTTCTAACACACACGAGCTGTAACAGTTTTGTTATTTTTGATCTTGATAATACACTAGTTGAATCTACCCAAGAAATGGGTGGTGATCAGTGGTTTGTCAGTTTAAGTCAATATGCGGCCAAGATGGTTGTGGATAGTGCGGAGGCGGCTAGTTTAGTTCTTAGCATTTATCATGAGGTGCAATTTCATATTGATTTGAGAGCAGTGCAAAAAGAAGCGATACGCATTATTCAGATTCTCCAAGATCTTAGTATACCTGTTTTAGCATTAACCACACGTGGTTCTAAAATTAGTGAGCCTACTTTAAGCCAGCTCAATAAAATAGGCATACACTTTTCTAAGCAATGGAGTGATGATTTTATCGCGTTACCAAGGCATGAGCGCTATTCTCCTACTTTTAGAGAGGGCATTATTTTTTGTGATGGCGCAGATAAGGGGAAGTGTTTAAATGAGTTTTTTAACTATAAGCAATTTTACCCAGAACATGTAGTAATGGTGGATGACAAAGCTAAATATCTTGTTAGCGTAGGGAAGGTGGTGACGCAATATGGTGCGCAATTTATTGGGTTGCGTTATGGTTATTTGGATGAGAAAATTAAAACATTTAATTTAGAGCAATCCATGCAGGAATTGATTGGAATTTCTTATCGATTTCCTAGGCCCATTCAGCATGTTTTGGGCAGGTTAAGCATCACCCATGATAGATATTTGCAGTCGAACTCTATTTTTTCCAATAACCAAAGAGAGATAGATGCTATCTACCAAGTTACAAATAACTATAAGCAATTTAGGATCTAAAACAGCCATTCCCGCTTACAAATGCGGGAAGGCCTTCAATTGTTTGGATCACCCCATCGCGTAAGGTTAGCGGGAGCCGCTTGGTCTAAAATAGTTTTTTTACTTGCTAAATACCCTTGTTTTTAGGTATGATTCCTCCCTCATTTATGAGGTTAGCCGGTATGAAATCAGATATTCACCCAATTTATAAAGAAGTAAAAGTGGTGTGCAGCTGCGGTAACACTTTTGTTACTCGCTCAACAATAGGCAAAGAACAGCTTTCTTTGGAAGTGTGTTCAAAATGTCATCCTTTTTATACGGGTACCCAGAAATTAGTAGATACCGCTGGCCGTGTGGATCGTTTCCGTCAAAAATATGGTATGAAAGAAAAAGAAAATCCGAAGAAAGAAGAAAAATAGAGCGTATCTTGTAGAGCTGAAAAAAATGCGAATATTCTACCATTTTTTCAACGCGCTCCTACTTTTAATTATAATTTATTTTCGCTATGCAGTATAAAAATTTATTTGCAATTTCTATAAAAGGGCGTACTCTAGCGCATGTTATGCAGGATGCAGATATTGTTTGGGTATAAGTTAAAATTTATGCCATGCAGTATGCGAAGATTTAATAAAAAAGCCGGTACTGGATGAAGTGCTTGCTGCTTACGGAATTGAGCGGAGCTTCTCATTTGGACCGGCTTATTTACTTCCTCAATCGTAGAATATGCTGCTATTTGCTCAGAAGTTAAAACAACCCTCATACAAAAACTTAAGAAGAGGGAAGCTACAATACCAACAATCATATCAGTATGCTAAGCAATTCGCTAGCAACAATTGATAATTCATCCGAAAGCAAGCTTTATGGGGATTGGCTACGGGTGGACTCGAACCACCGACCTCAGCATTATGAGTGCCGCGCTCTAACCAGCTGAGCTACGTAGCCGTCTTTTATAAGGAAAGAGGCATATTTTTGAGGTTTTTTGTGGAATTTGTCAAGTAAAAGGGGTAAATAAGGTGTTCACTTTTTTTGATCTACGATGTAATGATATTTACCGAATATGTAGTTTTTTGCCATGCGCGAGTGTGATTGCACTCAGCCAAACGAATCGAGTTTTGTATCAATGGCTTAGTGAAAAACGGGAGTTTTATCTACCTCTGTGTGAGCAATATTCAAATTCCGATTTGCAATGTATCAGTAGTTGGAATGGGTGTTCTTCCACATTGTTATACAATAGATTTTATCTTAATAAAGAACATCTGTTTCAACATAAAACAAAGGCGCATGGTTGTTATAAAGTTCGGTTATCATGGTTAGATATATTAAAAATAAAAAGTGAAGATGATCGTAAAAATAATCAGCTACCTTTTAACATCACTGCCTTGGAGCAAGCTCAATATCAATGGCTGGTACCCATTAAAGCTCAACATATTATAAGTTATATTAACAAATCTTCATTGCAAGAATTTCTAAATCCATATAAGGATCAGGTTAAAGAAGAGCCCAGATTAAGGTTGGGGTGTTGATTTTATATCGGGGGTTACTTCTTGTGATTCTTTAATTTTTTCATTTGTTATCGTTGCCGTGGTTGCAATATTATCTTTAGGAACGATGTCAGGTAGATGGAGAATGACTTGGTAATGTATCATTTTCATGCAATAAGGGTTTTCTTTCGTTTCATTTTTTTGAGTAGATGGTGTGGGGATCAATTGAGCTCGCGCGCTTATTTCAATAAGTGGCGGAACTATTTTTTGATTGGGATTTTTTAGTTCAATCATTTTATCCCAACCTACAGGATCAAGTGTATTTTCGTTTTTTACCAGGATTTTTCCTTCAGATGACATGATATTATTAAAAACCAATTTGATGTCGGTGTACAATTCCCCACTTTTATCACGAATGAGGGTATGCTGCCACGATTGCGGAGAGATTGCTGAGCAAGCTTTTCCTGTATCAAGTTTAAAGTTATTATTATATTCTTCCATTACAACAGCTTCTAACATTTGATGACAAAAACGATTTAAAATATCAGCTTTTGCTTTATCACCACGAGTAAAAAGAAGAAGTTCTTTTCGGGTGGCATCTGCCTTGTCATCTTCTTTTAAATCGTTAACAGATAAGCTTGTATTTTTTTCCTCATCTACCAGTTGTATGCCACCTCGTATAAAATCTATTACTAAATCACCATCATAATACGTTGAACTTTTACTGGATTCGTTGTACTTATCGAAGATATTCGATTGATCTAAAGTTGTTTGTTGATAAGTGATTACAGTTTGATAGCTTCGTTTATCATAAATATCAAGTAATTCGAATCGAATATCATCTATCTGCTTCATCAGTTCTTCTGGAAGTTGAAATACCACATCATCTTGTGGCTTCACCAGATTTTCAAGTGCAAGTTCTCGAATGAGGTTATCAATCATTTCAAGCTGCGTAAGTTGTATGCTCCGATTAGGACCAAAAAATGATGCCACATAGTTTTTATAAAATGTAATTTTTTGAAAAAGAAAAATTTTTGCTAATAATTCTGGAGTAGATATATTATCTTGTATACCATCTGCAAGTATCGTTAAGAGATTTCGCTCGTTTCTACTCGACAACGATTGAGGAAGTTGATCTTGTAAGTTTTTAATTGTATTGCTAATGTCTTTTAATTTTCCCATAGAGCGATACCTCTTAACTCAAAGTATAAATCATTATTCTGCTCAATTTTTAACCTAATAGGGCCTGGATAAGATGAAATAGAGTAAATTTTCATTGTTCCATTGAAATAGAGCTTTGTTTTCGCGTACAATTTGCGGTTCGAAATGAAGACTTGCTTTACTCCTTGCTTTATCAATAGTGATAAAGCTTTCATCCGTAAGGGGAAATTATGAAACAAATGATTGAAAGTACACGACATTACGAAGTTATCTTCCTTGTTCACCCAGATCAAAGTGAACAAGTTCCTGCTATGATTGAACGCTATAATAGTTTGATTGCTCAACACAAAGGCAAAATTCACCGTTTAGAAGATTGGGGTCGCAGACCTCTTGCTTATCCTATTAATAAGGTCATGAAAGCTCATTACGTGCTTATTAATATGGAATGTGATCAGTCCACTATTAATGAATTAAAAGAAAATTTTCGTTACAATGATGCTGTTATTCGTCATATGGTTTTGCGACTTGACCGAGCGATTACTGAGCCTTCACCTATTTCTAAAGAAAAAGAAGGTCGTGAAGAACAAGAATCAAGCTTTTCTGCTGACAAAGAAAAAGATGCTTCGTCTCGTGGCAAAGCAAAATCAGCTGAAGCCCAAACTAACGCAGATAAATAGGAAAAACATATGGCAGCTCATTTTCGTCGTAAAAAAATGTGTTATTTTAGCGCAAATAAAATTAAAGACATCGATTATAAAGATGTTTATTTGCTTAAAAAATTCATCATGGAGAATGGGAAAATCGTACCCAGTCGTATTACTGGTACAAAAGCCCATTATCAACGTAAGCTAACAAAAGCAGTGAAATTAGCACGCTACATTGCGTTGTTACCTTTTTGCGATAGACACTAAATTTATGTGGTTACAGCGCTTTACAAATTACATACTCGAAAATCGCTGGCAAACAATAGCATTTGTTTTTTTAAGCACATTCATTCCTGTTTTTGGCATGATTGGTATTTTAATTGCTGCTTTAGTGACGTTACGTAAAAGTGTTGTAGAAGGTGGAATATTAGCGATTTTTGCGACGCTGCCTTATGTAGCTAGCTTTTATTTTTCCGAGCATTATCGGACCATGGCTCCTATTGTTATGTGGGTTGCAATGAGTGTGGCTATGTTGAGTAATGTATTAACATGGATTTTTGCTGTTATGTTGCGGCAACGATCCAGTTGGAGTCAACTGTTACAAATTGCAGCACTGTTAGGTGTATTAGTGATTAGTGTGGTTCACTTACTTTATCCTAATATTGCTGAGTGGTGGGGTGTGCAACTTCAGGCATATTACAACCAAGCTTTACCTGGGTTATGGAAAAGCCATGTAGGATCGCCCGAATTACAAATTGAGACAATTAATATCACCAAACAATACGTAACGGGAGCCATTGTCGTTGGAGTTTTGTTTAATGCTATTTTGCAATTAATTCTTGCGCGTTGGTGGCAAACTATTTTTTTTCACCCAGGAAGTTTGCATAAAGAGTTACAAGCTATTCGATTAAGTCGATTGGCGGGCATACTGTTTGCTGCTAGTTTAGTACTTGCTTATATGGGCAATAGTGTAGTGTTAGATATCACGCCTGTTCTCTATGTATTATTTGGTGCGGCAGGGTTGAGTTTAATACATTATTTATTTCGTTTGATGCAATCTAAAAGTGCCTGGTTTTGGTTGTTAGTTTTATATATGATACTCTTCTTGTCGATACCGGCAAGTATTGTATTAGTAGCTATTTTGGCTTTATTTGATATTTGGTTAGATATACGTAGCCGTTTTAGAAAGTTGGATTTGCGCTGAAGAATTTTAAACGAGCGAATGATTTAGAACTAAAGAGGTAGATGCTGTGGAAATTATTTTACTTGAAAAAATACGTCACTTAGGGGATCTTGGTGAGAAGGTTAGAGTGAAACCTGGATTTGCTAGGAATTATTTAATTCCAAAAAATAAAGCGGTTTATGCTACTCAGGCAAACATCATTCGGTTTGAGGAACGTCGAGCTGAACTTGAACGATTAGCTGCCGAACGTCTCGCGCAAGCAATAGCAAGACAGCAGGCTATTCAAGCTTTACCAGCGATTGTTATTACTATGAAAGCGAGTGAAGAAGGGAAGTTATTCGGTTCTGTTACGGTGCGCGATATTGTTCAACGAATAAGTGTGGCGGGTGTGAGCATTGAACGACGAGAAATTAATATGCCAGAAGGTGCTTTACGCGCGCTTGGGGAATATGAACTAACACTTGAACTTGATAGTAGTGTAACGGCAACGATTAAGGTTAGCATTGTGGCTGAGGGATAAGAGGGATTGAAGAGGATGTAACAAAAATAACATGACGGATACTTTACTAACCAAACGTTCTTCTGCTCGATCTATCACTTCTATTACCACTAAAGTTCCTCCTCATTCCATTGAAGCTGAACAATCGGTGCTGGGTGGTTTAATGCTAGATAACCGTGCTTGGGATCAAGTTGTTGATTGTTTACGTGAAAGTGATTTTTACCGCCATGAGCATCGTTTGATTTATCGCGTCATGATGCGTTTAATTGGGCAAAACAAGCCTCTAGATGTATTAACTGTTTCTGAAATTTTACGAGAACTGCATGAACTAGATCAAATTGGTGGGGAAGTTTATCTTTTTGAACTAGCTAATAATACCCCTAGTACAGCCAATATTGTTGCTTATGCTGATATTGTTCGTGAACGCTCTATCTTGCGTCAATTAATTACTGTTGGAAGTGAAATAGCAGAAAATGCTTTCTCTCCTCAGGGTAGAAGTATTACTGAACTATTAGATGTAGCTGAACGTAGTGTTTTCTCCATTTCTGATCAGGGGTCACGTGTTGGTCCAGTGAACATCAAGGATTTTCTTGCTAAAACAATGGATAAAATTGATACTCTTTTTCATTCTAATACGCCTATTACTGGTATTCCAACCGGTTATCAAGATTTAGATGCAATGACATCAGGATTGCAATCAGCTGATTTAGTGATTATTGCTGGACGACCTTCTATGGGCAAAACCATTTTGGCAATGAATATTGCTGAACATGTGGCAATTAAAAGTCGTTTGCCTGTGTTGATTTTTAGTATGGAAATGCCGGGTGAAGCAATTGTTATGCGTTTGCTATCATCCTTATGCCGCATTGATCAATTGCGGATTCGAACAGGTAAATTAGCAGATGAAGATTGGCCTCGTATTAGCTCTACGGTGAGCATGTTATCAGAAGCACCATTTTATATTGACGATACACCAGCGATTAGTCCAGCCGAAATGCGCGCGCGCGCGCGGCGTTTGACAAAAGAACAAGGACAACTCGGTTTGATTGTTGTTGATTATTTACAATTGATGCAGGTACCAGGGCACAATGAAAATCGTACCGCTGAAATTTCAGAAATATCACGTTCTTTAAAAGGATTAGCAAAAGAATTAAAAGTTCCGCTTATTGCAATTTCACAATTGAATCGTGGTTTGGAACAACGGGCGGATAAGCGTCCTGTGATGTCCGATCTACGTGAATCCGGAGCAATTGAACAAGATGCCGATCTCATTGCATTTATTTATCGCGATGAAGTGTATCATGAAGATAGCCCTAATAAAGGAACAGCAGAAATTATTATTGCTAAACAACGTAATGGCCCAATTGGTAAAATCATTTTAACTTTTATGGGCCAATATACTTGTTTTGAAAGTTTTATTCGCCAGCCTGGTTATTAAGCCATAGAGCTCTTATGAGTCGTCCCACTTATATGACTATCGATCTTGCTGCGCTTAAGAATAATCTTGAGCGAGTGCATGAGTTGGCACGTGGGCGATCAGTCATTGCGATGATCAAAGCAAATGCCTATGGTCATGGGATAGTGCGGGTAGCACAGGCATTATCTTCAGCGGATGCCTTTGGTGTGGCTTCACTTGATGAGGGTATCACCTTACGTGAGGCGGGTATTACGAAACCCATAGTGTTAATCGAAGGATTATTTAATCCAGGTGAATTAATAGAAGCGGTGCAACATCATTTTACTTTAGTGATTCATCATTTACCGCACATCGAAATTTTAGAAAAAGCGCACATTGAGCCTTTGTCGATTTGGCTTAAAATTAATACGGGTATGTGTCGTTTGGGGTTTGCTCCTGAGGCAATCCATTCTCTCTATCAACGTTTATTATCTATTGCATCTGTTAAAAAACCCTTTGGGTTCATGACCCATTTTGCCGAAGCAGACGATAAGAGTAGTAATGCAACGATACAGCAAATCGAATTATTCAACCAAGTGACAGCGCGCTTATCTGGTTTTCGCAGTTTAGCTAATTCAGCAGGCATTATTGCTTGGGAAAATGCTTATGGTGATTGGGTGCGTCCAGGTTTGATGCTATATGGTGCTTCCCCATTTTCAAACAAAATAGGAAGCGATCACCATTTGCAAGCTGTGATGACTTTGCATTCTAAATTGATTGCAATCAATCAAGTAAAAAAAGGAAGCAAAGTTGGTTATGGGGGTACATGGATAGCACCGAAAGATACAGTGATTGGTGTGGTGGGTGTAGGTTATGGTGATGGATATCCCCAATTTGCTGAAAACGGTACGCCCGTATTAGTACGAGGAGTGGAATGTCCTTTAGCAGGAAGAGTATCGATGGATATGCTTACTGTAGATTTGGGCGATCTACCTGAGGCAAAATTAGGTGATTCAGTTATTCTATGGGGATCTGGTTTACCCGTTGAACGGGTAGCGAGACATTGTCATACGACTGCTTATGAAATTTTAACGCGTATGACACCAAGGCCGAAGATAGAGGTGAGGTAGTAATGAATAATTATTTTATAAAAAAACTTTTCATTCTTTTTTTATATTGGACACCATTATTTTCTTACGCTTGGAATCCATTAGGCCATATGGTGATTGCTAATATCGCCTATCAACATCTTGAACCGCACGTTCAGAAAAAAGTAGACAAAATAGTTTCTTATTTTGGTTTGGAATATCCAAGTATGGCTTCTTTTTTGCAAATGGCTTATTGGCCTGATACGCTACGCGCACAAAAAATAGAAACATTTACTCACTGGCATTATATTGATGTACCATTTACGGATGATGGTTCGGAATTAAAAAATATAATAGATACAGATAATATTGTATGGGCGATTAACAATATCAAACCCATTATTAAATATAAATATACTAACTCGTATGAACAAGCACGGTTTCTTGCTTTTTTAATTCATATAGTAGGTGATATCCACCAACCGCTGCATACAGTGAGTTATTTATCCGCAGCTTATCCAAACGGTGATCAAGGAGGAAACTTATATTTTATTCGCTATAATAATGAGCGTATTAAATTACATCGCTTTTGGGATAATGGCTTAGGGACACTTGATCAAAGTGCAACTCTAGAAAATGCGGAAGTATTAACAGCGGCAATTACTGATAAATATCCTCAAGCTTATTTCGGCAAGCAAGTGAGTGATCTTGACTTAAATCATTGGGTGCAAGAAGGTATGGTAAATGCAAAAGGTTATGTTTATACCGTTTCTGCTAATCAGACACCAAACAATGATTATCTTAAGACAGGAAGAAAAATTGCAGAACGACAGGTTGCTTTAGCTGGGTATCGCTTGGCGACATTATTAAATTATTTATTAAGCTAAGCTTATTTGCTCAATTGCCTCTTTTAGTGATTGAACAGGCAAGATACGCATATCTTCAGAACATTTTTTTACATAATTGGCTTGAGGAATAATAGCAGTTTTAAATCCGTGTTTGGCAGCTTCTTTTAAACGTTCTTGCCCACCGGGTACAGGGCGAATCTCACCAGCAAGACCCAATTCGCCAAATGCGATCATATCAGATGGCAACGGATGATTGCGAAGACTAGATAAAATTGCAAATAAAATTGGTAAATCAGCAGCAGTTTCAAAAATTTGTAATCCACCGACCACATTTAAAAACACATCTAAGCTATGAGTAGAAATACCGCTGTGGCGATTGAGAATGGCTAAGAGCATAGATAAACGTTGAGTTTCAAGCCCGACTGCAAGCCGGCGAGGATGACCTATATGACTTTGATCGACAAGTGCTTGTACTTCAACTAACAATGGGCGCGAACCTTCTTTGGTTGCAGTAATGATGCTACCTGCAACTGGTTGTGAATAACGCGAAAGAAAAATAGCAGAAGGATGATTGACTTCCCGCAACCCTTTTTCAGTCATAGCAAAAATACCTAATTCATTGACTGCACCAAAACGATTTTTAACAGCACGAATGATACGATAACGATTATCTTGTTCTCCCTCGAAATAAAGCACTGTATCCACCATATGTTCCAAGACACGTGGCCCAGCTAAATTTCCTTCTTTGGTTACATGGCCTGCTAAAAATAATGCGGTTTCGGTTTGTTTAGCATAATGAACTAATTGCATCGCGCTTTCACGAACTTGGCCAACCGAACCTGGTGCTGAAGATAACAATGCAGTGTGCATGGTTTGAATGGAATCGATGACAATCACGCGTGGTTTTTCTTTTTGCACATGGCTTAAAATGGTTTCAATTTGAGTATCAGCAAGTACCCACAGATGATTTTCTTGTAATCCTAAGCGTCTAGCACGTAACGTGATTTGTTGTAAAGATTCTTCGCCGGTGATGTACATCACTTTTAATGTTTGACTAAGATGAGCAATGGCTTGTAATAGAATAGTCGATTTACCAATACCAGGATCACCGCCAATGAGAATAACGGATCCCATGATGATGCCGCCGCCTAATACACGATCTAGTTCATGTAGACCACTTGATTGACGAATTTCATCGTGTAATGTGATATCTAGCATGCGAACAATGGTAGATTCATTGCTCGCATACCCTTGATAACGTGAGGTAATAGGAGTAATGATTTCTTCGACAATAGTGTTCCATTCGTTACATCCACTGCATTGCCCAGTCCACTTGGGGTACAGGGTGCCGCACATTTGGCAGCAAAAATTGGTTTTAGATTTTGCCATAAGTATTCTACGAAGTTCTAAATGTTAAGTGATACTCATAACATAAGTATCGTTTAAGCTTGTAGAGCTAAGCTATAGATTTTTTTGTTGATAACCACAAAAAACTCATCCCTTTCGGATTTTTTGTTAAAGCGGACATCCTGTCCGCTTTTTATCAACAAAAAAATCTATAGCTTAGCTCTACAAGCTTAAACGATACTCGCGTTTATAGGATACAATAATTCAGCCTGTTTTTCTTGAAGAAAATCCCCGAGTGCTTTTTGGGTATGATGAAATTCTTTACAAAGAATAGGATCGGAGGGGAGTACCTTTGTTCGCGCAGTAATACTTGCTAATTGGTGAGCAAATAATGAGTTGTTTGTATTTGATAAATCAACGACGCCATATTTTTGTACCGTTTTTTTGATTTGGCTTTTATGGGTAGGATCCACTTTTTTGGATTGCTGTATTGGTTTTAATCCGATATAAATATTAGTTGTTGACGTTGAATGAGGGTCATGCAACGAATTTTTGGTTGTATGGTGATCTGATTGATTTGCAATGAATGCTACACTACCTACCATTTTTTGAAAATTAGATTTTCCAAATAACGAAGAATCATTTTGTTGATGATAATGATCTGTTCGAAATGGAATAAAAGTTAATTTGCTTGGCATTTTAAAGATAGCTGCAATTAAAAATTGTTCATCGGTTAACCCTTCCGCCCAATCTTGTCGGCTTTGCTTAAGAGCAGCAAACATGCGTATTTGACAAAACTCAGCAAAATGCTCTATATCAACAGAATTTTTCATGTTGATAATTTGCTGATGAAAAATATGAGCTAATGTTGGTGCAAGGTCTTTTTCAATTAATACCATCCATTGGGTGAGTGGAGGCATATTTTTGATAATATTTTGCGATTGATATTGATCTCGTTTCTGCTCTGTGCGCCAAGCTACTCCATAGGCATAACCACCCCAAGGAATCAACGTGTTTTCGGATAATAGTGCTGTTTGAGTCAGCACACCCGGCATGGTTTGCAATTGTCCACTGCTAATTGCATATTGGGCAATGGTATGGGAAGTCATTGTTCGAATGAATGCTTTTTTAAATGTTTCGAGTTTTATAGTATCTTTTGCTGTATAAGCGCCATGGGTCATTAGGCTCGTATCTGTTTGTTTGGTTGTGCTCAGCAATAATCGATCGTCATTGTCAGGCGAACCGTGTAGATGTTGGATACGTTGAATAAGCTGTTGCGATATTTTTATAGCTTTTTTGTTGCTGTCTGATTTATTAATAGCAAAAACAATATTTTTAATATCTGTTAATTGTTCCGCGCTAAAGTTTAAAGGTAGTCGTTCAATAGGACAGAGACAATGCGTCTCGATTAGATCATAACAAAGTTTTTCTATAGCATCTGCGCGATGACGATCGATATAACTATTGGGTGTGGTTCGTAATTTATAAATAGAAAATGATAAGTGTTGTAATAATTCCAAATAATCTTTTGCTGAAAGAGGTTGAAATGCTTTTAACATTTTAAAGATCTGTTGCAGATGCCCATGTTCAAAATTATTATTCGGATAGCCAAAAAATTCAAGAAAACGAACAAATCGCGAACGGCATTTCTGTTCGGCCTTTTGTACATATTGATGATTCGATTTGATTGACATAGCATGATACAGTTCTTCATGCAATGATATTTTATTTTCATGGTTGGTTGAACTTGAAAGAAATTCGATCATGGTATGATGCCGATTAAATAATGAATAAACAGCTTCAATTTG
>Ga0155613_1059_pt1 | contig 24516 bp, 23 predicted proteins | sample RifCSPhighO2_12_FD_107270 | JGI IMG/M metagenome (GOLD analysis project Ga0155613, IMG submission 107270) | Gammaproteobacteria bacterium RIFCSPHIGHO2_12_FULL_37_34
CTGCAATTGCTCACACATGAAACCTAAAATGCATGATATCGCCATCTTGCACGATATAATCTTTTCCTTCTAAGCGCCATTTTCCGGCTTCTTTTGCGCCTTGTTCGCCGTTATAATGAATAAAGTCTTCATAGGAAATCACTTCAGCACGAATAAACCCTTTTTCAAAATCAGTATGAATGACACCAGCTGCTTGTGGAGCTGTCGTATTGATAGAAATAGTCCAAGCGCGTACTTCTTTTTCACCAGCAGTAAAATAAGTTTCGAGGTTTAATAATTGATAACCAGCATGAATTAAACGATCAAGCCCTGGTTCTTTCAAATCTAATTCATCTAAAAATATTTTTTTCTCCTCATCATTAAGATCAGCAATTTCAGCTTCAATTGCAGCAGAAATCACAATCACTTCTGTTTTTTCTATTGCAGCGATTTTTTTTACTTCGTCGAGTAAAGGGTTGTTGGCAAACCCTTTTTCAGCAACGTTAGCAGCATATAAAGTAGGCTTTAAGGTTAACAAGTGCAACATATTCAATACTGTTTTTTCTTCTTTGGTAAAACCAAGTGTGCGTGCGGGTTTACCTTGATTCAGTTGATTTTTGATACGTTCTAGCAAAGCAGATTCTGTAATAGCAGCTTGATCACCCGATTTTGCTGCTTTATGTGCTCGCAATAATACACGATCAATGGTTTCTAAATCAGCGAGAGCAAGTTCTGTATTGATGATTTCAATATCTTGAGCTGGCGCGATTTTGCCAGAGACGTGTGTAATATTATCATCTTTAAAACAACGTACCACGTGAATAATGGCATCCGTTTCACGAATATGAGATAAAAATTTATTACCAAGCCCTTCACCTTGCGCTGCACCTTTTACTAAACCTGCAATGTCGACAAATTCCACTGTAGTCGGTAGTACACGTTGTGGTTTTACAATCGCTGCAATTTTATCAAGACGTGGATCAGGAACCGAAACGACACCGACATTTGGTTCAATAGTGCAAAAAGGATAATTAGCAGCCGACACTTGCGCTTTTGTCAGGCAATTAAATAAGGTTGATTTGCCAACATTGGGAAGACCAACGATACCGCATTTTAGGGCCATTTTATATGCTCGCTATCTCTTGGTATGCAATTGCTGCATCGCTTTAGAAATTTCACCATTTAACAGCAAAGGCAATATTTCTTCTGCTTGGTTTAAAACCTGATGAATAATCTGCCGGTCAGTTTTCGAAGGCTTATTTAAAACGTATTCTTCAACATCTTCACTTCTTCCAGGGTGACCTATACCAATACGCAAACGATGAAATTTTTTAGTATTCAAATGAGCAATGCTATCTTTCAAACCATTATGACCACCATCGCCGCCATCGAATTTTAGTTTGATGGTTCCAACTGGTAAATCGATATCATCATGTGCGATTAAAATCGATTCAGATGAAATTTTGTGGTAATGTGCACAAGCATTTACCGCTTGTCCGCAGTGATTCATAAAAGTAGTTGGAATAAGCAAATGACAAGTAAAATGCGAGAAATGTGCCATGCCATATAATCCGTGATATTTACTTTCTCTCTGCAAATTTGTTTCGCTTGCCTTTGCAATACGCTCAACAAACCATGCTCCTGCATTATGCCTGGTGTTCGCGTATTTTTTCCCTGGATTCGCCAAACCCACAATAAGTTGAATAGAAGATGACATGATTGACCAGTTAAAGTTTATTTCTCTTCTTTCTTACCTTTCTCTTCCTTTTTTACTTTTTCTTCACTTTCGCTTTCACCCTCACCTTCAGCTTTTTGTTCAATTGCTGGAACTTCAGCAGAAATAGGTATTTCAGTTGGTTCAGGTTCTTTTTCGATTCTAGGCATATGGACAGAGACGACAGGTTTGTCATTACCATGCAAAAGGGAAACGAGTTCCACTCCTTTTGGCAAGGGTAGATCTGATAAATGAAAAATTTGATTCAATTGCATGCCTGAAATATCTAGTTCGATGTATTCAGGTAAATCATCAGGGAAACAAGATACTTCCACATCACTCATGATATGAGAAACAAGACCACCCGCATCTTTGGCGCCGGGTGCTTTTTCTCCGCCGAGAAAGTGTATAGGCACGTGCATATGCAGTTTTTCATCGGATCTAACACGTTGGAAATCAACATGCAACAGACGTGGTTTATACGGGTGTCGTTGAATATCTTTTAAAATAACGCGTTCTGGTTCGGAATTAATCTTTAGTGTCAAAACATGTGAGTAGAATGCTTCATTCTCAAGCGAAATAGCTACTTTATTATGTTCGAGTGTCAGAGAAACAGGTGCTTTACCTCCACCATAAACGATACCGGGTATTTTATCATCCCGACGTAGGCGGCGGCTCGCACCTTTCCCAATGTGTTGACTTTGGCGAACAGTAGCTTCCACTTCAAATGTATTGTTCGATGCCATTGTTTTTACTCCACTTTTGGTTAATTAAGCTAATAAAAAAGCCCCTTTCCCGCGACCAGGAAGGGATGGGATATTCTACACATATTTTGACAAGATGGAAGGGGAGGAGATGTTAATCGCCTCATTTTTTGGCTTTTTATTTGCTTTAAAAAAATAGAGTTCTAGAGTAGCTTGCTTACGTTTATTATTGGAATAAGGTGTAGTTTCTGATAATTTTGTTTGTGTGTGGGCAAGATAATGGGTTTGTTCTAATTTGATCATTGTTTGTATAGTGGAATCATTTGTCATGTCTTTATAAATGACATAAAGAAGATAAAAATAACGTACGTGAGGGAGCCAAGTTTCGATAGATACAGAGCCAAGATTATAAGGGGTGGTGTTACCCGATAAAGTTTGATGCAATCGTTGTTTCAGTCGATGTGCTATATCGCTTTCACAGTTTTTTATTAGGTAAAATGCTTGTGCAGCTCTTTTCAAATGGTTTTCTTTTAACGTAAAATTGTTGAGTGGGCTATTTGTTTCATCCCATTCAAAATAATTAATAAGCAATAATTCTGCAAGCGTCATTCTTGCGAGCGTTTCGCATTTATTTTTTCTATGAATGATATTGAGACAATAGTCATTTATTTCTTTATACTTAAAATTCTTTAAAAAAAGATTGATATGAAATTGAAATGCAGCTTCAGCATCTATTCTTGTGTAATTTTGTAATATTATTTTATATGTGTTTTTTTCATTTATTGTTGATTCAAGCGCTTGATGAAGAAAAGAAAAATACTTTTCTTTAAATGCATTTTTCTTTTTTTCAGAGGACATCATTTCTATAAAAAATGGAGAGGTAAATATCTGAAAAACTTTTTCTAGATGATTAGCGTGTAATAGTTCGCGCGGATATTGATTAAAATAGGCGACATACAATTTTCGTTTATCATTTAAAGGTAGATTTGAATGATTAATAGCTTCTATTACAGCATCCCAGTGACAAATTTTTTTCTTATTTATTAGCCACTCGACGATTTTAAAATGTTTATGACGAACGGCTGCAGGAAAAATCTCTTTTAATTCTTCTTTGCCAATCTGATATTGAGCCGTTAACCATCTCAAAAAATGAAGATGAGCATATTTTTCAGCGATAGAGAGAATAGTCGTTTCTTCGTAATCATTATATTCATTGTGCGGAGCAGTTTGTGAGAATACGAAGGGGCATAATTTTTTTTGTATTAAATATTTTAATACATCAAACGATTGGCCATTTTTAATGGCTTCAATAATAGCATGATCACCATATTTGCGATAAAGCGAGTTGGCTGATTGATGTTTGGTTCCAGTACGCATGTTTGGCATGTTCAGTCCAAAAACATGCGGCTCAATGAGCCAGCGCCACTAATACGCCGCATGGCTTCTGCAATCATATGGCTTAAGCTTAAAGAACGAATGCGTGAACATTGCTTCGCGTCTTCACTGAGAGGAACAGTATCTGTTACGACGATCTCATCTAAAAGAGAATGATGAATGGTTTCGATGGCTTTACCTGATAAAACAGGATGAGTAATGTAAGCAGCAACTTTAGAAGCACCATGATCTTTTAAAGCTTCAACAGCGCGGCAAAGTGTACTTGCTGTGTCGACAATGTCATCTACAATAATGCAATCACGATCTTTTACATCACCAATAATATGCATTACCTGCGCTTCATTTTGTCGAGGGCGGCGCTTATCAATAATGGCAAGATCAGCGCCTGGAACACGTTTAGCAATCGCACGCGCACGAATCACGCCACCTACATCAGGTGAAACAATCATGATGTTTTGATAAGATTTTTGATGGATGTCATCTAGCATAATAGGTGTGCTATAAAGGTTATCAACTGGCATATAGAAAAAACCTTGTATTTGATCTGCATGCAGATCAACCGTAACTAAACGACTAATTCCAACTGCAGCCATCACATCTGCTATAATTTTTGCTGTGATAGGCACGCGAGCTGAGCGTACCCGTCTATCTTGGCGGGCATAGCCGAAGTAGGGAACGACTGCGGTGATTTTTGCTGCGGAAGCACGACGTAAGGCATCTGCAAGCAAAATAAGCTCCATTAAATTGTCATTTGAGGGCGCACAAGTGGATTGAATAATAAAAACATCTCGACCACGGACATTTTCTTGAATTTCCACCATGGTTTCCCCATCGCTAAAGCAACCGACAAGTGCTTTACCGATAGGAAGGTTTAAATTTTCTGCAACGCGCTCAGCTAATAATTGGTTGGCGTTGCCTCTAAAAATCATTATTTCTGGCACGAGACTATCCCTTTAAATGATTAATGTGAGTATACCAAGGTTGTTAAAAAAAACAGCAGTCAGATAAAAATTTTTATCTGGGGTGCTAGGATTCGAACCTAGGGAATGCCGGGATCAAAACCCGGTGCCTTACCGCTTGGCTACACCCCAATCAGGAAAGCTATTTTGATGAGAGACGTATAAAGTGTCAATGAGAATTGATAGCGATCAAAAATGCTCATTGAACTCATTCACCATCTACGTGAACGAGGGACGTCGCGGCCATGGATGGTTTAAAGCGCCGAGTACAGGGATGTACGTTCCCGAGTCACGTAGATGGTGAATGAGTTCAATGAACATTTTTGAAAATATCCCATCGATAAATAATCAATTTTGCTTTCAGAATAGTCGAAGTAATCTCAATTTTATCGGGAAGTTCAATGGATCCAATTTTTATATAACTTAAAAAATGTATTTGCCATCCTTGTTGGATTAATTCACTGAGACGATTAGACGTATCCAATTGTTTGGTATAAGTAATCCCGGCGACAGGTAGACCGCGCACCCAATAAGCAAGAGATGAAATGGGAACACGAAAACCCCAGTGTTCGGCTAGTAATTGCTCTGGGCTAGTTGCGGTATAACGCTTACCATCGGATGTTTCTAATATAACAGTAGCTGGTTGACCTATTAGTTTGAATCCTCCAGTGCCTAAGGGCCCTAGTAAAGATACAATATATTGTTTATTTTTTTGGGTCCAATTAACAGTTGCGCTCCCCGAATCTTGTGATGTTCTAACGGCTACTTTACCGCTTACTTGCCAATTTTGAATACGAGATAAGGCAATTTGTCGTTCTTTCCAAGTGAGCTTAAGAGATGAGGGGGGTGAAGGAGGCGCTATAAGAGGTTGACAAGCAGATAAGCAAATAACAAGCATGCAAATGATATATCTCAATTTATATATCCTTTGTTTCTAGATAGCTTTAAGCATAAAATAACGCCAACCAAGAGTAAATAAATAATATTTTTAATAGTTATGACAATTTTTGTTATTGGTATCAATCACAAAACCGCGCCAGTTCACGTGCGTGAACGAATTTATTTTGCTTTAGATAAGCACAATCTTTATTTGCGTGATTTATTAGCTTACCCCGATGTTCATGAAGCTATGCTGTTATCAACCTGTAATCGCTCAGAACTTTATTGCGATGCTGATCATCTTGATCGTGTGCGAGAATGGTTCTGCGCGCAAGCAACAGCGCTTTTTCGCTCAACACTAAAACCACATCTTTATCTTTATAGAGATGAGAAAGCGATTGCTCATATTATGCGGGTTGCTTGTGGATTAGATTCTATGATAGTGGGTGAATCCCAAATTTTTGGTCAAATGAAAGAAGCTTTCTCTGAAAGTTGTACGGCAGGTGCTGTAGGAACATTATTTTATCGCTTGTTCCAACAAATATTTACCATGGTAAAAGAAATACGTACCACAACTAGTATGGGTGCTTGCCCTGTTTCTGTTGCATCAGCCGCCATACATTTTGCTAAACAAACATTGCCTCACTTTCCTCAAGCTAATATTGTACTAATTGGCGCGGGGAGCATGTCCGAACTTTTACTTCGTTATCTAACAGTGCACCACAGAGGAACCCTTACACTTGTTAATCGCAGCATAGAACATGCATTACCATTATTAGTAGGTATGAAAGGTAACCTTGTTGGATTAGATCAGCTGGAATCAGCGCTTATTGAGGCGGATATTGTGCTTTCAGCAACAGGTAGTGTCACACCTCTTATTACGCAAAAAACGATGCTCGCTGTCATGCGCACGCGCGCAAAACGATCCTTCATGCTGATTGATATTGCTGTACCCCGTGATATTGAATCAAGTGTAGCAGAAATAGAAGGGGTACATCTTTTTTGTATTGATGATTTGAAAACAATTATTGAAAATAATCGACAAGATCGTGAACATGCTACGAATAAAGTACGTGAAATGATTGATCAGAAAAGTATTGAATGTATGGGGGAGCTACAATCAATTGACCATGTTCAAGATACTATCCGAGTTTATCGCGAACAAATTGAAGCATTATGTCGGGTTGAATTGGTAAAAGCTAAACAACAATTACAACAAGGTGTTGATCCCTCACAGGTACTTGATGAATTTGCACGTGTTTTCACTAAAAAATTGTTACATGTACCGAGTGTGCAATTACGACAGGCGGGAATGGCAAAACGTTTTGAATTATTAAGTTTAGCTAAACAATTATTTGCTATTCCCGAGTCTAAGGTAGAGCGTTTATGAGACCACCAATTGAGAAAAAATTACAAACATTTGCTCATCGTTACGAAGAGTTAAAACAGTTGTTATCTGACCCGACTATTACCAATCATATGGATCGTTATCGTGAATTATCCAAAGAATATGCGCAAACGGAACCACTGGTTCAGCAATATGTTCAATATCAAGCTTACCTTAAGCAATTAGATGAAGTAAAAATATTATTAAGCGAAGACGATGTTGAGTTACAGCAATTAGCTAAGCAAGAAATTAAAAAAATAGAAGTGCAACTTGCAACACTTGAAGCAGATCTTTTGTTTGCATTATTACCGCGTGATCCACATGATGAAAATAATATTTTTTTGGAAATTCGTGCGGGGGCAGGAGGGGATGAGGCTGCTATTTTTGCAGGCGATCTTTGTCGTATGTATATGCGCTATGCCGAATCACAACGTTGGAAAGTAGAGATCATAAGTGAAAGTATCAGTGAACGTGGTGGATATAAAGAAATTATTATGCGGATCCTTGGCAAGGGAGCGTATTCACGTTTTAAATTTGAATCGGGAGTACACCGTGTGCAACGTGTTCCAAAGACAGAAGCCCAGGGGCGTGTGCATACGTCAACGTGTACAATTGCTGTGTTACCCGAATTGGCAGAAATTGAAGATATTGAAATTAATCCAGCAGATTTGCGCATTGATACGTTTCGTGCATCTGGTGCTGGTGGCCAACATGTGCAAAAAACGGATTCAGCAATACGTATTACTCATTTACCAACTGGAACAGTCGTTGAGTGCCAAGATGAACGTTCACAACATAAAAATCGTGCTCGTGCTATGTCTTTACTGAAATCTAAAATTCTTGATGCCGAACAAACGAAGCAACGTCAACAACAAGCAGACAAGCGACGTAGCTTAGTAGGTACGGGTGATCGTTCAGAACGGATTCGTACTTATAATTTTCCACAAGGGCGATTAACTGATCATCGGATTAATTTAACACTTTATCAATTGCTACAAACCATGGAAGGTGATTTAGATCCAATCATTGATGCATTGGCGCATGAATACAATGCTGATTTGATCGAAGCTTTGGGGGATTAAATGCCCTGGCTAGATATGTTAAACACTATTCAATATTATTTAAATCAGGCTAAAACGAGCCTTACTTCTGTTTGTGACTATCCTCTATTAGAAGCAGAAATTTTACTTGCCTATGCATTGCGGCAAGCTCGCGCCTATCTTTATACGCACCCTAATTATAGACTTTCAGATGAAGAATCAAATCGTTTCATGGATTATTTGCAACGGCGACAATCTGGCGAACCCATTGCTTATATTACTGGAAAGCGCGAGTTTTGGTCACTCGATTTGTTGGTTACTCAAGATACTCTCATTCCTCGCCCAGAAACAGAATTAGTTGTTGAGACAGTATTAGATATTTCTAAATGCTTTGATCATCACCCACTTAAAGTAGCAGATCTTGGTACAGGATGTGGTGCAATCGCATTGGCACTTGCCTATGAGCGTCCTTCATGGCAGATCTCTGCAACTGATATAAGCCAATATGCGTTAATGGTTGCTCGGCAAAATACTACGCTGCTTAGCATAAAAAATCTTGATTTTTTTCAAGGAAATTGGTGTACTGCGCTACCTCATAGTGATTTTGATGTAATCGTTAGTAATCCTCCCTATCTTGCTGAGACAGAATGGGTAGAGTACGCTCATGGTTTATTGTTTGAGCCACGGCATGCTCTTGTTTCAGGTCAAGATGGATTGGACGCTATCAAGGAAATTTGTTTATCAAGCAAATATTTCTTAAAATCAGCAGGCTTTTTAGCAATAGAGCATGGTTATTCACAAGGGTTAGCGGTGCGCCAACTTTTTGCACAAGCAGGGTATAATCACCCCGAAACGCTTAGAGATGGATCAGGGCTAGAAAGAGTAACACTAGCTCAATGTAAATGATAATCATATCAAGACATTAGCTAATACCATGCCTTTCGTTAAGAGTAGATGTATAAAGAGTCAATTTTGGACTACAATTACTCTCAGGTAGGAGAATTTAACATGGCAATTAAAGAAAAAGATATATTAGAACCCAGTTTAGATGTTTTGGGGATAGCACCCTATAAACAAAAAAAGACTGAAAAATATATGAGTGCGAAAATGCAGGAGCATTTCACCAAAATTTTAATGGCATTAAGACAACGCCTTTTAGAAGGTGGCGATAAAGTTGTTACCCATATGAAAGAAGAGGCAATTAATTATCCAGATCCTAATGATAGAGCTAGCCAAGAAGAAGATTTTCGTCTTGAATTGCGCACACGAGATAGGGAAAGGAAGCTTTTGAAAAAAATCGAAGAATCGCTAGAATTGATTCGAGAAAAGGAATACGGTTATTGTGAAGTTTGTGGGGTGGAAATTGGTCTGCGTCGTTTAGAAGCAAGACCCACAGCAACACTTTGTATTGACTGTAAAACCTTGGATGAAATCAAAGAAAAGCAACAAAAGCAGGAAGAAGAATATTAGAAAATCTTGAAAAGTGAGGTGAAGCCTTATGGCAGCACCAGCACAGCAGGGCAGCGGCCAATCTGATAATACTATGGGTGTTATTTGGGGGGTGGTTGCCTGTCTAGTTGTTATCGGTGTGATTTGGTATAGTTTTAAAAACTATATTATTAGTGCCTATCTTACCCTTAAACTATACGAAATTAATTTCCTAAGTCTATTTAGTAGTACTCGTTTTGAAGATTTGCGTGCTACTACACTTGCAGCTTTAACTAATCCAGACAAACTTAATTTTGCTGATCTTATAACAATCGGAGATGGGGTTGGCGATTGGCTACGCTTACCACTTGTTGTTTTGTTTATCATTTTAGCGTTTGTAGTCTATTTGAGTAATAGCGCGCGTGTTTATAGACGCAACTATACTATGCAAGAATTAGCAAAATTAGAAAAAGATAATTGGCCACAAATTTCTCCAATTGTTCATCTTAATTTATTAAAGACAGATATCGATACAGGCCCATGGGCGATGGCTATGACGCCTATGCAATTTTGTAAAAAGAATAAATTGCTAGAAGAAGTTCGCTCTCAACGACGTGAAGGTATGGCGCGCAAAGAATGGGATAAAATTCAAGTTGTTTTGAGGCGAGGGGAAGCGAATAAAATATTTGCTTTACAACTCGGGCAGCTTTGGAAGGATGTTGACCGATTAGCGCCTCATATCAAAGCATTATTTACTGTTTTTGCTGCTCGTATTCATGCTGATAGTAAGGCAGCAGCAGATTTAATTCATCAACTCAATGTATCTAACACTTCAAAATTAAATATAGCGGGGGTGGAGGTCTTACTCAAAAAACATGTGAACACTAAGCAGGTGCAACACATCATTCAATCGCATGCTTATGTTTTTACGGTAATGGCTGCCATGTTAGAAGCTGCTCGAGAAGATGGTGTGCAAGCTTCAGCGGATTTTTTGTGGCTAAAGCCACTCGATCGGCGACTTTGGTATACTTTAAATACAGTAGGTAGGCAAACTCCTTTTGTTGAAATTGCTGGTATTTTTGCTCATTGGATTGCCGAAAAAGAAGCAGGAAGAAGATTAATCGTACCTGCGGTTGAAGAAGCAACTAAAGCATTAGAAATAGCCTTATCTGAAGTTGTTTATCAGCCAGATGAGGGAAAAACAACATGAAATTACGCGGCTTAGAAGAACAGCACGAACTTTCACCACAATTGCTTTTGCGCGACACACGTACGATGGGGATGAAGATTGTTGATTTTTTCAAAGACCCGGTGAATGGTGCTTGTCTCATGATTGGTTTTGCTCTTGCAGTATTTTTTTTCCCTGCTGTGTGTGATGTGGTGGGTTTGATAGCCATACTGGCATTTATTTATGCCTATACCCGACGTTCTTCTTTACCATTTCGTATGCCATTACGTTCAAATACACTTGATTATAACGATCCATTACCCGGTTCTACCAAACCTCGTAAAGCACGAGGGATCACTTTTTTTGGTAACCGTCTTTCTAATAATGATGAGCTTTGGTTTAACAATGATGATATGCGCACACACGTTTTAATATTTGGTTCCACGGGTAGTGGTAAAACAGTGGGCTTAATTTCTTTATCATTTAATGCACTTATTCAAGGCAGCGGTTTTTTGTACGTCGATGGTAAAGGTGATAATTCATTGTTTGCATCTGTATTTTCGATGTGTCGTACCATGGGTCGCGAAGATGATCTCTTGCTCATTAATTTCATGACTGGTGCGCGCGATATTGTTGGTGCGCAAGAAAAACGGTTGTCGAACACCATGAATCCATTTTGCAATGGTTCCTCTAGTATGTTGTCACAATTAGTGGTGAGCATGATGGATCAAGGCACACAAAGTGCTGATGGTGATATGTGGAAAGGTCGTGCCATTGTGTTTGTAGAAGCGCTCATGAAAGTTCTGGTTTATATGCGAGACAAAGGAAAGATTTTGTTGGACGCAAATAGCATACGTAATTATTTTGAATTGCCTCGTCTTGAAGCAATTGGTATTGATAAAATGTTTCCGCGTGATAATCAAGAGCCAGTGAGTTTAGCTGATGCGCCAGATTTGGTTTTAGAACCCATTAAAAACTACCTTAAAAACTTGCCAGGTTATGATCCTTCTAAAAAAGGAAAACAAAGCTCTCAAGTATTAGAACAACATGGGTTTATTACGATGCAATTAACGCGTGTATTCGGTTCACTTGCTGATACCTATGGTCATATTATTCGTACTAATTTAGCAGAAGTAGATTTAAAAGACGTTGTTCTCAATCGGCGTATTTTAATTGTGCTGCTACCCGCTTTAGAAAAATCACCAGATGAATTAGCCAACTTGGGTAAAGTGATTATCGCTTCGCTGAAAGCCATGATGGCAGCGGGTTTAGGTGAATCAGTTGAAGGCTCTTATCGAGAAGTGATTTCACGCAAGCCAACAAATGCTCCTACACCTTATATGTGTATTTTAGATGAATATGGTTATTATGCGGTAAAAGGATTTGCAGTCGTACCCGCACAAGCACGTTCATTAGGGTTTTCAGTCATATTTGCTGGACAAGACTTACCTGCTTTTCAGAAAGCTTCAAAAGAAGAAGCAGCATCCATTGGAGCAAATACCAATATTAAAATTTGTATGAAATTAGAAGACCCACTCGATACATGGGAATTTTTCCAAAAAACAGCAGGCGAATCTTATGTGACCAAAGTTGATTCCTTCCAAACGAATGCAGGAAGTTTACTTAATAATTATATGGATAGCCGTAGTGCATCCTCAGAAAAACGCCAACGTATTGATCTATTAGATTTAAAAGAACAACGTGAAGGAGAGATGCATATCTTTTTTAAATCTAAAATTGTTCGTGCAAAAGTATTTTATGCTAATCCTCAGCCAGTTGAGCGAATGCGTATTAATCACTTTTTAAAAGTAGAGCCACCACCTGGTCGTTTCCTGGTGGATCTAGAGGAGCGTATTGAACGCTTTACGGACTTAATGGCGAAAAATAAAGAATCATTATTTGATGTGACTCAAGAAGAAGGTGAAGAAATTCAAATTATTTCAAATGCAATTGTTTCTGAACCTGAAGTGAATGCTATTGAACGTGGATTAACAGCATTATTAGCTTTTCATAATCGTCATGAAGTCGTAGAAGAAGTGGAAGAAGAAGTGATAGAAGATATGGAAGAAGGTAAACTCACTATCTTTAGTAAAGTTGCTTTAAATGATGCAGTAAAAAAATTAGTAGGCGCATCAACATTTACGGATTTTAGTGCTCCTCTTATCAATAGAAACTTGGCAAAAGATAAAATAGCATTATTGGAACGATTAATGGGCCGATCATCTTCTCAAGCGGGTCCTATGACAAATGAAATTATTAAAGATATGGCACTTGCTACGGACTATCCACCCTCTATCGAAGGCATTTTCTTATCTAGCGAAGAAGTAATAACTATTGCCAATGAGGTGTGTGATTATGTAACCTCTTTAGGAGCGAAAGCTCAAAAAGAGGATACATGAGCCGTGTTATTTAGGATATTAACTGTTTGGTATATTATTTTTTGTATCTTTCTAACGGGGTGCGCGTCTTCAGCGGTATCACGGGAGGCAGCATCTAATGTGGATCTTGGCGTTAAAAACGCAAATAGTTTATATAACAATAGCGCTAATAGCAATATTGCAGATACTTATCAAAATACTAATCAAGCCATGAAAGGAGCGGCAGCAGGAGGTAGTGCAGGAGCAGTAGCAGGTGTATTTGCTTCTGGCATTGGTTTTGTTCCAGGCGCGCTTACAGGCGCAGTTTTGGGAGCAAGCTACGGTAGTTATATTGATTCCACCGCATCAATAGAAGATCAGCTTGAAAATCGAGGTGCAACACTCATTGTGCTTGGCGAGCAAATTCTCATTGCTATTCCATCCGAGCGACTGTTTGATACGATGACTTCAAATGTTAAGCCTCAGGCTTATTCAACATTAGAATTAATGGCAAGATATATCAATCAATATACAAAAATTTTAGTAAAGGTTTCTGCTTATACAGCGGCTAGTGGTTCTAAAAGCGCGGATTTAGCTTTATCAAAGCAACAAGCGAGTAACGTAGCGAAGTTGCTTTTGGCAAGTGGTGTAAATGCTCGTATACTTTATGCTGAAGGTTACGGCGGGACCCATTTGGTGGTTAAAAACACATTTGGATGGCAGGAAAGCGATAATTATCGCATTGAAATAACCTTAGAAAAGTTACATGTTTAAACAGGAGCGTTCATTGAACTGTGTTACTACCTATGTGACTCGGGAGCGTACATCCCTGTACTCGGCGCTTATCACCATCCATGGCCGCGACGTCCCTCGTTCACATAGGTAGTAACACAGTTCAATGAACGCTCCTGTTTAAAATTGTAAACTTTCTCATGAGGTAGATCCATGTTAGCGCAGCGTCATCAACGTGCTCGATTACAAAGCGATTTTTACCGAGATCAATATCGCAAGTTTTTGCGTTGGTTGATGGGGGCTATTTTCCTTATCGTTATATTAATCATGGGTATTATCTATCTCGTCTTATTTCAACCGAGCAGACAATATTATGCTAGCACTACAGAAGGAAAAATTTTATTTATGCCGCGACAACAGGATCTTACAAAATAATGACGAATAGTTTTTATCATCGTCATTTTCATCATATTCTGATAGGGTTAATTATTAGTATTATTATTATCATCGCATTAGTACTCTATCTGCTTAATCAAATGAAACAGCGACCTTTGCCTAGTTTCTTTGCGGCACAAACAAATGGACAACGTATGCAATTACGATCTTTCGATGAGCCCAATGTGTTACCAGATACCATTTTGCGGTGGGCAAGTAAGGCTGCTATTACTGCATCCACTTATGATTTTGCTAATTACAATAATCAATTAGCAGCAGCTCGTCCGTATTTTACAGCAGCGGGATGGAATAGTTATTTGCAATCAGTGACGGGATTAATTAGTGGTATTCGGGCTAATCAATTGGTAGTGAATGGGGTGGTAGTAGGCACCCCTGTGATTTCTAATCAAGGTCCTTTACCTGGTATTGATTATGCATGGCAGGTACAAATTCCTTTTTTGGTGGCTTATCAACCTGCTACAGCAGCGCCTTATCAGCGCTCTTACCTTGTCATATTAACAATTGTTCGTGTGCCAACTATTAGCAACCCACAAGGTATCGGAATTGATCAATTTGTGATGACATAACAATGACTAAACAAGATGCATTAGTTGCAGTTTTTACTAGAAATGCTTTTTATAAACGCCTTTATTATTTGGTGTTGTTAACATTTGTATTAAGTATAGCGGTGATTGTGATTTTGATTGGAACGGTTATTTTTTTAATAAAAAATCCTACGCAACCTTTGTATTTTGCATCCGATGCTATTGGCCAACTGATTCAAGATGTTCCAGTGAATCAACCTAATATGTCACCGGAAGCATTAACTGCATGGGTTGTTGAGGCAGTGCAGTCAGCCAACTCATATAATTACATCAATTATCGTTCTCAGTTACAAAACGCACAAAAATATTTTACTAATTATGGATGGCAAAATTATTTGGACGCGCTAACAGCCTCTCAAAACTTGCTCTCTGTGACAAAACTTAATTTAATTATGTTAGCGAAAGTTGTGAGCCCGCCTTCACTTGTGACGCAAGGTATATTATCAGGTGCTTACGCATGGCGATTTAAAATGCCGATTTTACTGACTGCTTGGAGTCCACCTTATAGTGATCGATCAAAATCGATTACGCCATTTATTATTACAGTAATTGTTCAAAGACAGCCAATATTACAAAGTTATAAAGGTCTTGGAATTGTGCAGTATATCAGTGAAACAGCCATGACGACCCAACCAGCCGAAATTTCTTTAACACCAACAGGATAACAATCAGATGGCTGAAGAAGAATTTACAATCGTTGAACTACAAGAAAAATTTTATCGTGATGGTATCAAGAAAATAATCATTATTATTACGGGTGTATTGCTTTCTATTGGTTTAATTGTTGCTGCATTATTATATATTTATTCAAATAAACCATTACCCATTACTTTCCTTGTTAGTCAAAATTGGAGGGTACAAGCAGATGTTCCCACTAATCAACCCTATCTTTCTGTTACAGATTTGTTGCAATGGGCGAGTGATGTTATACCCAAAGTGTTCACTTATGATTTTATTTCTTATGAAGATCAACAAAAGCAAGCGGAGTATTATTTTACCTCAAATGGATGGAAGGTGTTTTTAAATTATTTGAAAAGTTACGCAGATTATACTAATGTGCAAAAATATAGACAATTTATTAGTGCCATTCCTCAGGGGGTGCCCATTCTATTAAATCAAGGGTTATTATCAGGAAGATATGCATGGTGGGTGCAGATCCCAATACGGATTAATTATGCTGGTTATAATCCCACGCCAGGTCGGACTTTAATGTTTCAAATATTAATTGTTCGGGTGCCTACCTTGAATAATTTATCTGGTGTAGGAATTGAGAATATCATTCTAGCAACAAATACCAGTGCGCGTAGCGGATAGTACTATGGCTGATTTTTTAAAACATATGGTGGTATTACTTTTGCTGATAGTCAGTCAGCGTGTTTTTGCTGAATCTGCTGACTCTTCAACCAATACTGTAACGTCATCTTCATCGCAAGCTATTTCATCCGATCAATTCCAGGAATGGTTGAAAAGTAATGATAATACGCTACCTATTACCAACAATACGAAAAACTTAAAACCTAAGCCACGTTTTTCAACAGCGGATACTGATGATGCTGTTTCAAGTGCACCGGTTGATTATGAGCAAGGACAGAAAATGATGTTAAATACTATACCAGGGCCGCTGCCGAATCAGGATTCATCTATTGCATTTAACAATATGTTGCAACAAAACATGCCGCTCGCACCGCAACAAGTTGTGCAATTACGGCAACAAATTGATTTAGCTCAGCGTGCTTCTGCTACTTCTCCCAATATTCCTCCCAAACCTGTTTCAACTACCATCATGGTTAATTTGGCTCCAGGGGCTACCCCTCCAGCTATTCGTCTTGCGCAAGGGTATGTGTCGTCGTTAGTGTTTGTTGATTCAACAGGAGCGCCGTGGCCAATTGCTTCATTTGATATCGGCTATCCTAAATCAATGAACATTCAATGGGATGGAAAAAGTAATATTTTACTTTTGCAAGCTGTTTCACCTTATAGTAATGGTAATATCGTTGTTAGATTAATTGGTATGCCGATTCCTGTTACATTGGAATTAGTAGCAGGGCAACCGGTGGTGGATTATCGAGTCGATATTCATGTATCTGGTATTGGCCCCAATACAAAAGAATTACCTACTGGAACCATGTTGCCAAATAATGCGAATCAATTATTGTTAGGTGTATTAGATGGCGTTGCGCCAGCTGGCAGCAAAGCCTTAAACGTTCGAGGTGCAGATGCTCAAGCATGGTTACTAGGCGAGAAAATGTATTTTCGCACTCGTTTTACTGTGCTTTCACCAGGGTGGATAGGAACGATGGCAAGCCCGGATGGTATGCATGCTTACGAGATGCAAAAAACCTCTTCCATTTTAGTATCGCGCTATGGAGAGCCTGCAGAACTTAAAATTGAGGGTTTTTGATGGCATTTGATTTTTCTAAATTCAATTTCTTCCGACGTCTTGACGCCAGGGGTAGAATATTTTTTTTATTTGCTGGTACCGTAGCTGTTATTTTTATTATTTATTTAGGTGTGCGTTTTTTATGGGGTGATGGTCAAGCGACAGGTACGTCTAGCATTGCTGGTGTGCCTGCTGGTATACAATCCATACCCTATGGCGATGTATCTCCTGAATATGCCAAAGCATTACAACAAGCTAATCTTCAAGCTGCACAACAAGCACGCATCACAGGTACAAGCGCGGTTGCGACAATTACTAAACTTGAGAATGCTCCACAACAATCAACAAGTGGCTGTATTATTTGTGCTGATGAATCTGCGAATGTGAAATATAAGCTTGCAGAATGGGTGCAACAAGGGAAACTATCGCCTGATATTGCTGATACATTACAACAATTGGCAGATAAGAATGTATCGATTGATGAGTATGCTCAAAAGTTAAATCAGCTGATTAAAGAAGGCAAATTAACTCCTGAACAAGCGCGTGAATTGCTCGAAGAGTATAAAAAACAACGTGCGAATACGCTATTAAAAGCGAGTGCAAAATTAATGGATGGTCTCATTACCAATGGATCATTGCCGCTTGATGTTGCCAATCAATTATTGACTGCCCAAAAAAACAAAGTTTCTGTTGCTGATTATGCTAGTTTATTACAGGATATGGTAAAACAAGGAAAAATTTCACCTACTGTCGCCCAACAATTACTTGCGCAATATACACAACAACAAGCTAAAGAAACAACGTTAGAAGGTCTTGCTAGCTTACGTCGCATGACACAAGCTGGCGAAATAACGCCGGATGTTGAAAAAATTTTAGCTGATTTGGAAACGAGTAATGCGCCGCTTAGTGCCTATTCAAAAATGCTAGATAAGTTGGTAACAGATGGTAAGCTCACTCCTGCATCAGCCGCTAAATTACTTGATCGATATAAATCACAGAAAACTGCAATTGGTCCTATTGGTACTATTAGTCAAATGTTACAACAAGCTGAAGATGCTGCTTATGCAGAAATTGCAGATTTATTAAAACAAGGAAAAATATCTGCAGATGTTGCTGCGATACTCACAGAAATGATACAAAAAGATGTTTCTCTCGACACTCAACAGGCTACAATTAATCAGCTTGTCCAACAAAACAAACTTACACCAGAGATTGCTCAGCTTAAAATTGCTGATTATCAAACGGTTAAAGGATTACGCGATCTTTTAACACAATTAGGTGGTTTACAAGCTAACAATGCTAACCCTGTTGTTTATGCGAATGCATTAAAACGTGCTGTGCAAACTGGATTATTAACACCTGATCAAGCGAGCCGACTCATGCAAGAATATCAAGCGATTACTTCAGCGCCTACTAGTGTAGCACTTGGTAATTTGCAACAACGACTACAAGCTGAAACAGGATCAAGACAAGTCACACCGAGCGATTTTGCTGTTGCGCAGACGCAAGCGGAACAAGCTTCTTCACAAGATAGACAAGCAAACATTGATGGATTAATGGCAGCAATGGCCAGTCAAGCGCAACAACTGATAACCACATGGCAGCCACCTACGATGCAGCATAAAGTAGGTACGCCGAAACAAAAAGAAGCAGCGTTATCTAAAGAAGATGCGATGGCTGGCAAATCTGGTACATATAGTTCGAATTCATCATCTACTACTGCACCTGTATTAATTAAAACTGGAACAATCTATTTTGCTGTGTTAGATACCGCTGTTAATAGCGATTATCCAGATAGTCCTATTATGGCAACTATTGTTGATGGAAAATATAAAGGAGCGAAATTACTTGGTAAAATAGTGACAACAAAAGGTCCTGCTGGGCAATTGGATAGAGTAGCTATGAATTTTACAATCATGAATATAGAAGAATGGCCTGCTTCAAAAACTGTTACGGCTTATGCAATTGATCCGGATACAGCAAGGAGTGTCATGGCGAGTCAGGTTGATTATCACTATACGCAACGGTTTGGAGCCATGATGGCTACGTCCTTTTTACAGGGCTATGCTTCTGCTGTTACTACATCTGGTGGTACAACGAGCCAGACACTCATTGGCACAACGACCACGAACCCGGCGTTAAATCCTAGTCAAAAATTGATGGTGGGTTTAGGTCAGATGGGGCAAACATTAGGTACCGTGACTCAGGGTTATGCAAACCTACCGCCTACAGTAAAGGTAGATTCTGGCGTTGGTCTAGGTATACTATTTATGTCAGATGTGACGTGATGTAACTTTTTAGAGAGGCATATCAAAAATGCTGAATAATCGAGGCGACAAGTTTGAAGGCCAAGAAGAAAGTGAATATCACTTTTCAGATGAAGAAGTTAACTATGAAGTAGATACGGAATCTACTCCTACAGAAACAGCAGCGAGTGGAGAAAAACCAGGATTAGCTAAATTTGCTCAATCCAAACGGATGTTAATTGGTTTGGGTTTGTTTATTATATTAGTTTTTATTGCTTATAAATTAATTACGCCAAGTTCAAGACCTGCTCCAACAGATGTTATTACACCAGTTACTCAACCAAAAGGGCCTATGCAAAGTGTGGCGCCACCTAGTGTAGCAACAGCGCCCATTACACCACCTCCTGTACCAGGAAGCGCGCCGCAAACACAACAACCCTCACAAGCATTTACTCAACCATTGCCTGCATCACCTATAAGTGTTCCGCAAACAATGGCACCGGCACCACCTGCACAGCCAACAATTGCTCAACCACCAGTAGCATCACAACAACCAGTAGTAGCAGCACAACCACTGGTTCAGCAAGTGCCACCACCCTCTTCTCAAGTGCAATTGGCTGAGCAATCCTCTTTACCACCGCTCTCATCGCCATCTGGATTTAACCAGGGGCAACCAGGCCAGCAGCCCCAACCTCCTTCACAACTATCGCCAGTTGTCGCACAACCTATTCAACAACCATCCACTTTCTCATCGTCTCCCGTTACTATTTCTGCACCATTTGCAGTGACCACACCATCTTCAGCATCTTATCAACCAGTTTCGCAATTAACAGGGGTGGATGCCAAAATTGCTATTTTAGAGGCTAATAACCAAAAACTGGTTGCTCAGTTACAGGCAGACTATGTGCAACGATTAAATGATTTTTATAATCAAAATAAACAATTACAAGAACAATTACAAAGCTTGAGTACGCGCGTTACCACTATGGAATCACAACTGAATCAATTGGTTCAGGGATTAACTCGTCAACAAAATCAAGGGATGAATGACAACCTTCCTGTAGGACCACAATCTCAAGCACCGGCTCCTAAGCTGCCATATAATGTACAAGCGATTATTCCAGGGAGAGCTTGGCTTCGATCAGATAATGGAGAAACAGTTACAGTTGCAGAAGGAGATGCAATCAAAGATATTGGTCGCGTCACTAAAATTGATCCTTACGATGGCATTGTGGAGATTAGTGCGGGAGGAAAAATTGTATCTTTATCTTATGGCAATACAGGATAAAGCAAAATAATGAGAGGTATTTTTTTATGCTAAATAAGCTACACAAGTTTGGCACATTGAAAGCTTGTTGTAGTATTTTATTATTATTTTTATTGAATCTTTATGCGTTACCTCTGTATGCCCAAGCACAGGGTTTACCTCCGGCGCCAGGAGATTCAATGCCACCTCCACCTCCTCCTACTCAGCCACCAGCAGCCCCCCCACCTTCTTCTCCGCCAACTGCACAAGATATGATTGTTAATATTTCAACGCAGCTTCCTAATTTAATGCGTATGGTGACCGCGTTTGCCTATATTGCAGGAATATATTTTATAGTGAGTGGCCTTTTTAAATTAAAACAATATGGCGAATCACGAACCCAAATGTCATATGATCGTGATCTAAAAGGCCCACTTGTTTTCCTCATAGTAGGCGCGCTGCTCATTTATCTTCCCTCAACAGTGAGAATAGGATTAAGTACTTTTTGGGCGAATCCCAATCCCTATGCCTATATACAAGAACAGGGCCAATGGGCGGAGTTAATGAATGTTATTTTGTTAATCGTGCAATTTATTGGCGTCATTGCTTTTATTCGTGGTTTAATTTTGATGTCACATTTAGGGACGCGCGGCGGGCAGCCGGGTGGTTTTAATAAAGCTATGGCTCATGTTATTGGAGGAATCCTTTGCATTAATATTTATCAATTTGTACAAGTGATTATGGTGACATTAGGAATTCAGACATAGTAGACTAGACTTTTGCTATCCTCTTTGAAAGTAGTGTATATCTTTAAATTCATTGAAGGATCAAAGGATGTGTATCTAAGCATTTATAATGGTTCGTTTTTTTAGATAAAGGAGAAAATAATGAAGAAAGTGATTCTGCTGTTACTTGGATTCGGATGTATTTTATTAGGAATATCGATAGCTGCAGCTGCTACTGTTTCAGGTGTGGGTTCTGTAGCGGCACAAGTTACTGTGCAATTTGCTAATATTGCTCGGTTTATTACAGCGCTTGCTTATATTGCTGGTATGGCGTTTGTAGTTGGAGCGCTTGTGAAGTTTAAGGCTCATAAGGATAATCCAACACAAATTCCAATAGGTACGCCGATTGCGCTATTATTTATTGGCGCGGCTCTCATTTTTTCTCCAACTATTTTCAAAGTGACGGGTACGACTATGTTAACGTCCGGAGGAAAAGTTGGTGGTGTAACAGGTGTCACCTCATTCTAGGTTGATTGAATGACGGGCGTTCATCACAATGCTGTGAACGTTTATTATGCATGAATTACATTTGGCAGTAAATTTGACTGGTTGGCGTATTTTTGTTAAGCGTAAAGAAGATAAAGCTTTTCAATCGATAGCCTTACGAGTGCTTGAAAGAGATGTTTACACTTGCCAATACTGCGCGTTTCAAGCAAGAGAATTTCAGGAAGTTGTTAATCTTGATGGTAATTATCTCAATAATAAATTGAGTAACATGATTGCTACCTGCTGTTTTTGCACACAATGTCTTTTTTTGCAGGCAGTCGGATTAGATGAGATGGGTGGTGGGCAACTCATTTATTTACCTGAAATGTCCCAAGCAGATGTGAATAGTTTTTGCCATGTGTTGTTTTGTGCGATGGGGAACAATACTGGTTATCAAGATACTGCACAAACTATTTATCGTAGTTTAAAATTCCGTAGTCAGATGATTGAAAATAAATTTGGATCGGGGACGAGTCAACCCAATATGTTTGGGCAAATTCTTCTTGAGTATCAAGCAATGGTTACAGAAACAAAACAGGATGTATTAGAGCATGTGCGATTATTACCATCCCATACAAAATTTAAAATACAACTGGATACATGGGCTGCAGCAGCGCTAGAGGAATTGAAGCAAGAAGCAGTGGAGTAATTGATGCAAGAGATCTCGAATGAATTAACAACGAGTGCAGGAGAGGGTTCAAGGAAATGCGTGATCGTACATTCATCGATCCTTTTCTAGACGGAATCGATGCTGTTTTAGCTTGGTTTAGTACAGAGCTCAAGCAGTCAGTCGAATCCTATTGTGATCTTGAAACAGCTGATGATGCTCACACTTTAGTAGCGCGTGATGGTTCGCTTGTTTCCGTCATCCGTATTTATGGGGTCACTAAATTAATTGGACAAGAAGAATTTGATAGTATTCATCAAGGTTTAACGCAAAGTCTACAAACATCATTTAAACGACCAGGGCATGTTTTACAAGTCTATTTTACTTACGATAGAGAATCCGTTAAAACAGAAATTGAAGAAATTTTATCACCAGCGCGGGCAACCTCTAAACGATTAGATTTAGATTTAGAAGATTTATTTAGTGAACGTATTAATTATATTTCGAAATATTGTGCACGAGAAGAATTATATTTTGTTGTGTGGACGCGTCCTTATTCATTAACCTCGGAACAACAAAAGCGTGCAACAAAAGATAAATTACATTTCATTCGAGAGCATAAAATCAAACCATTTAAAAACGGACAAAATCTTATTGCTGCTATTCCCGATTTACGTGAGTCTCATGCTTCATTTGTACGATCCATTGTGACAGATCTCAATGCATTGAATGTATATAGTGTTTTACTTGATGTGCATGATGCTGTTCATTCGATGCGACATGGCGCTGATCCTGATTTTACTGCAAAAGACTGGCGACCAGTTTTGCCGGGCGATAAAATTCCAATACGTGAAGTCAGCGCTTCTGCAGGTGAATTATCAGGACTCATGTATCCTCGATTAGCAAGACAATTATTTCCTCGCGATGCTATGACACTTGATTTGCGTACTATTCGTGTAGGCGATCGTATTTATACACCTCTTTTTATTGATTTATTTCCTCAAGATTTAAAATCATTTATTGTTTTATTTTCTCGTACATTACCCACGCGGGTGCCTTGGCGCGTTTCATTTTTAATTGAAAGTGGTGGATTATCTACTTTGCGTTTTAAATCGGTGATGGCAGCTATTTTAAGTTTTACTTCTGCAAGAAATAGTTTGGTTCATGATGCTGCAAAATTATTAAGTGATATTGAAGTGAATACGGATGATGCAGTTGTTAAATTGCAAGTGAGTTTTGCAACATGGGCACCTGAAGGTAATATTCGTTTATTACGCACACGAGCGGCAGAACTTGCCAAAGCTATTGAAGGTTGGGGAACGTGTGAAGTGTCTGAAGTATCTGGTGATGTATTTGCAGGTATTTCTTCTAGTCTTTTAGGATTTACAGCAAATAGTGTTGCGACTCCTTCTGTTGCTCCGCTTTCCGATGTGGTTTATATGTTGCCATTTACTCGGCCAGCTTCAGCGTGGGAATATGGTGCCGTATTATTACGTTCACCTGATGGCAAACCTTTACCTTATCAACCTGGCTCTGTTCAACAGACGACATGGATTGATTTACTTTATGCACGTCCTGGATCAGGTAAATCTGTGTTATCTAATGCGCTTAATCTTGCATTGTGTTTATCAGGCGGTATCACGCGGTTACCGCGCATTGCAATTATTGATATTGGGCCATCGAGTAGTGGTTTAATTTCTTTGTTAAAAGAAGCATTGCCACCCAAACAACGTTATTATGCCGCTTATCATCGTTTACGCATGACACCGGAATATTCTGTTAACCCATTTGATACACAATTAGGTTGTCGTTATCCCTCTCCGCAAGAGCGTGGGTTTCTTGTTAATTTTATTACTTTATTAGCAACACCATTAGGTGCGGAGCGACCTTATGATGGTGTATCGGATATGGCTGGGTTAATTGTAGATGAGATGTATAAATATCTTGCTGATGAAAATAAAGCTCATCCCTATACAAAAGGAAT
>Ga0155613_1097_pt1 | contig 23628 bp, 22 predicted proteins | sample RifCSPhighO2_12_FD_107270 | JGI IMG/M metagenome (GOLD analysis project Ga0155613, IMG submission 107270) | Gammaproteobacteria bacterium RIFCSPHIGHO2_12_FULL_37_34
ATCAAATTGCCCGGTAACTAGCCAACCGGATTGGGGTAGCCTACTCATCACTTACACAGGAAGGAAAATACAACACGAAGGATTATTAAAATATATTATCTCCTTTCGCAATCATCATGAATTTCATGAACAATGTGTTGAGCGTATATTTATGGATATAATGCATAACTGTTCTCCGCAAAAATTGTTAGTATACGCACGTTATACACGACGTGGCGGATTAGACATTAATCCTTATCGCGCCAACTATGATGCAGTAGTTGAAAATGTAAGATTGTGGCGACAGTAAATTTTGGTTATGTAACAGTTTCCCATACGCAATTGGTGAGGGGTGATTCTGTTGTTATATTTGTTGCGCAAGTAGCCCTACACGTATACCCAACAAAATACGAACAGTAGAGCAAACTACAATAATGACCCTGTATGAAGGGACCACCACTCGTTCTAACCCCTACCCATACATACGGTGAAATGCAGTTGATAGTACCGGGTTCGGAACACCAATAATCACCTGACTCAATTGTTGTAGTATATTTCGCTCCTTTTACTGCGTCAGATGGGCCATAACAAACCAACCGCTTAGAGACTGGGGTTACGCTAGTAGCACTATAAATATTAGTAGCATCAGATGTAGCATACCCAGGTAACTCAGCTAAACAAAAAACCATTACCCCTATCATTATCTTTAAGATAAAAAATCCCATTTTTCTTAAAAAAATAATAAAGGGATCACACATCCTTCATGCCTCGTTTTATCTTGTATTCTATATTTTGAATGTGATACATATTATTTATCCTGCTTTTGTAATAATATAACCAATCATTACCATCATACGTGCTCCATAATGGATGATCAATATGCTTAACGATCTCAATAACATGACTCACTTTGGTTACCAAACCGTGCCGAAAAAAGACAAATCTAACTTGGTGGCGGCAGTATTTCATTCCGTTGCACCTAAATATGATCTAATGAATGATTTCCTATCATTCGGTGCTCATCGCCTTTGGAAAAGAAGAGTCATTCTTGAGGCTAATTTACGCCCAGGGCAACTAGTGCTTGATGTCGCAGCAGGCACGGGTGATCTTGCTAAATTAAGTGCGCAAGCAGTTGGTAAAACGGGCACAGTCATCCTGACAGATATGAATGAGACTATGCTAACTATTGGTCGCGATAAACTGACCGATTTGGGTTTATTAGGCAATATAGAATATGTCCAGGCTGATGCTGAACAATTACCCTTTCAAGATCATTATTTTGATTGCATTACACTTGCTTTTGGTTTGCGCAATATAACCAATAAAACAGCAGCTTTGCTTTCTTTACAACGTGTATTAAAACCAGGTGGCAAACTACTCATTCTTGAATTTTCTCATCCACAACGTGCCATCCTTAAACAACTATATGATTTATATTCCTTCCGCGTTATTCCTACAATTGGTGAATTAGTAACTTGCGATCGCAACAGCTATCAATATCTCGTTGAATCCATACGCATGCACCCTAATCAAGAAACATTAAAAACCATGTTGATCGCTGCTGGTTTTGAAGAGGTGGACTATACTAATTTAAGTGGCGGAATAGTAGCTTTACATGTAGGAAGAAAATATTAACTGATAGTCATACCCTTTACTCATGAATAAATTATTTTTATCCTTACTAACTAAAGCAATGAACACTTATCTCCGCTTCGATCCGGAATCAACATTACGTTTGCAAAAACTACAAGGCAATGTCATCGCTTTTGAGTTGCTGCCTTTTCATTTTACTTTTCAATGTTTATTTAATGAAAATGGTATGGTTATCGTTTCAGATTGTTCGCATCTTGCTAAAACTACAATACGCGGCACCCCCTTACACATGCTAGGCTTTGCTTTAGCAAGCGATCAACGGCAACAGTTTTTTGCTGAAGATATAATGATTGAAGGCGATGCGGAATTAGGGCAACAAGTGATAGCCTTATTTGATGAATTAGACATCGATTGGGAAGAATATGCTTCCAAAATAATTGGTGACATTCCTGCTTACCATATCAATCGACACTTACATCAAATGAGCAGATGGATAAACAAGACTAAAACTACATTCGCCCAATATGTAAATGAATACCTACATGAAGAAAAAACCTGGTTTCCTACGCATGAAGCATTACAAGATCTTTTCAGAGACATTGATACTTTACGTATGGATGTTGATAGAATAGAAGCCAGAGTAACCACTTTATTGCGAGAGGAAACAGAGTGAAATTTTTTTCACAATTATTTCGCATGATACGAATTAATTTTATCTTAGCACGGTATAACATCGATGAAATTGTATTAGGATCACATCGGTTTTATCCCATACGATTTATTATTTACTTCAATCCATTCTATTGGACCACTGGAAAAAATCTCGAGAGAGGAGAGCGCCTACGTCTTGCTATTGAAAAATTAGGGCCAATTTTTGTGAAAGCTGGGCAAATCATGTCTACTCGTCGTGATCTCATTCCAGATGATATTGCAATGGAACTCGCCAAACTGCAGGATCGTGTTCCTCCTTTCCCAGGCTTATTAGCAAAAGAAATTATTGAGCAAGCATTACATTCTAAAACCGAAGAAATTTTTTCTACCTTTGATACAACTGCGCTTGCCTCTGCTTCTATTGCCCAGGTGCATGCTGCAACTTTAATGAATGGGGAGCAAGTGGTTGTTAAAGTGTTGCGCCCTCATATTAAAAAAATGATTGATCGTGATATTAATTTGCTCATGACTTTTGCAAAAATTACAGAACGATATTCTTCAAACGCTCGATATTTTAAACCCAAACAAATTATCCATGAAATTGCACAAACACTTTACGACGAATTAGATCTCATGCGTGAAGGGGCAAATGCTTCACAATTACGGCGTCATTTTGCCAATTCTAACTTGCTTTATATTCCTAAAATATATTGGAATTATTGTCGAACCAATATTCTTATTCTCGAACGCATTTACGGCATTCCAATTCATGATATCGATAAATTAAAACAAGCTGGCGTGAATATGAAAAAACTTGCCGCACGTGGTATTGAAATTTTCTTTACCCAAATATTTCGTGATAGTTTTTTCCATGCTGATCTACATCCGGGTAATATTTTTGTATCCGATAAGGATCCGGAAAATCCTACCTATATTAGTGTAGATTTTGGTATCGTCGGCTCCTTATCTCGTAATGATCAACGCTATATTGCTGAAAACATGATTGCATTCTTCAAGCGCGATTATCAACGCGTTGCGGAATTACATATTGCTTGTGGTTGGTTACCGCCTGATACACGTATTGATCAATTTGAAGGCGCGATTCGCGCTGTATCTGAGCCTATTTTCGAACAATCCTTACGTGATATATCCTTTGGTCAATTGCTGCTTCGCCTATTTCAAGTGGCGCGACGATTCCACATCAATATTCAACCACAACTTGTCTTATTACAAAAAACATTATTAGGAATAGAAGCGCTATGCAGACAACTTGCTCCTGATTTAGACATTTGGTCTACCGCCGCACCTCATATTGAAAAATGGTTAAAAAAACAAGTAGGCGTCCAATCTTTTTTTAGACGTATCTATGATAACCTGCCTCTTTGGTCAGAACAATTACCAGCCCTTCCTTCGTTAGTTTATGAAGTATTGAGAGAAACCAAATTACAGCAAGAAAAATCACGTTTCATGACTAATCTATCTAATAATAATCCTATGAATCACGAAAAAAAGATAAAATTAAAATATTTTTTAGCTGGAATAGGCATAACATTATTCATCGCAGGATTATTGCTTGTTCTGTATTAATGTAAATATTGTTTGGAATGAGAAAAGAAAGTCATTAAAATTTAATAAGATATTAAATATTACAATTCGTTTAATTTCAATTATTTCTACTAGTTTCGTTTATTTCGTTTAATATGCTATACTCTTTGTATAAGGTAAAAGAGGACCATTAACATGCAAATTACACTCAACAATAAGGGTATAAGTATCCCCACAGATAAAGAGATTAGTTTGGCGGGAGAATCTAGTCGTAAACTTTCTGCCTATATTAAATCTACCAACAACCCTGCCTTTCAACTAATTAAAAGGGGGAAAGGAGGAGATGTCATTTCAATTCCTGCTGATGCACTGCGGCTATTAATTATGATTTTATCTCAAATGGCAAAAGGAAATGCGGTTACATTAATACCTGTACATGCTGAATTAACCACACAGGAAGCAGCTGATTTATTGAATATATCCAGGCCGTTTTTAGTCAATTTATTAGAAGAAGGAAAAATCCCTTTTCGTAAGGTAGGGCCAAGAAGACGTGTATTTGCAAAAGATGTCCTGCACTATAAAGAAGAGATTGATAAGAAGCGTCTTGAAATTCTCGAAGAACTAGCAAACGAAGCCCAAAAGCATAATATGGGATACTAAAGAATGACGAATTTTGCAGTATTGTATGATGCATGTGTTCTATATCCTGCGCCATTACGTGATTTACTGATGAATTTAGCTATAACTGATATGTATCGTGCCAAATGGACGAATGAAATTCATGAAGAATGGATAGCTAGCCTTTTATCTAATAGAAATGATCTTAATCGAGAATTTCTCGAGAGAACGCGTGATAAAATGAACATGAGTGTACGAGATTGTTTAGTTGAAAATTATCAATATTTAATTCCGACATTAACGTTGCCTGATTCTAACGATCAGCATATTTTAGCAGCCGCAATTCATTCTAGCTCATCCGTTATTGTTACTTATAATCTCAAAGATTTTCCAAAAAAAAATATTAGTCGATATGGTATTGAAGCACAGCATCCAGATGAATTTCTAATGAATTTAATTGGTTTATCATCTGAGACAGTTTGTTTGGCTGTGAATCGACATCGAGCAAGTTTGAAAAGCCCGCCAAAAACATTAGAAGAATATTTTTCTACGTTAGAAAAGCAATCATTAAGCAATGCGGTTCAAAAATTAAAAGAATTTTCAGATTTATTGTAATATCATGATCACTTCTTCTGCTTAATTAACCTGTATCCGTACATAGCGTGTTAAAACAGTTGTCATTTTATCTTCAAGAACTTTATAGCGCCAACCCATGCCTTTACTGCCATTAATCATGATCACAAAAGCAAGCGGCTCTTTATTCTCGCTAACAGTATATCCTGCTAAACTAGCTACGCCAGAAATTGTGCCGGTTTTTGCTCGCACTTTGCGAGCAATATAACCCATACGATGTTTTAACGTGCCATCGACTCCGGCAATTGGTAATGCAGAAACAAATTCGTAACTTGTTGGATAATGATGATAAGCAAAATCTAATACCTGCATCATTTGTGCAGAAGTTGCTAAATTATCTGGCGATAAACCTGAACCATCTAATACACGCATTCCTCGAATATCCACACCCGCACGTTTTGCTAAAATTTGTGAAACCGCAAAACTTCCATTTTCCCAACTGCCTGGTTCACGTGAATATAATTGCCCTAATTTTTTAAATAATGCTCCTGCAATTACATTATCCGATTTTTTTAACATGTCATTTACTAATAAACGTAACGGTTTAGAATTATGCGTACCAATTAAAGAAAGATGCGAGCCAGCAGATTCAAATGTCACACTACCATACACATTCACGGATAAACGATGTAATAAACTCTTAAATAATGCACGATTGTATTCTGGAATATCTGCAATCACATAGCTCACACCCCATGCATATTTTCCACGCGGCATACAACCATCAATAGTAATCATGCTATTCTGATCAGATAATAAACGAACGGAGCAGCTGCGTACTCGTTTGGCTTTAGTAATGACTGAATTCTTTATTGGGGGATAAAAATATTTAGGTGAAGTGAGCACTTGTGCCGCACGCCCTGAAACTTTAGAGGGTGTCACTTGAAACGAAAGACAATTATGATTAATGATACTTGCGCTAATGGGCGCTGCATAACAATAATTGATATCCTTCCACGCCCACCCGGGGCCATAAAAACGCTGATCATAGGCTGTATTATCAATATAAACATTCCCTGCTATTGCTCGAATTTGCTGTGTTTTTAAGGACAACATTAAATCCACTAAATCGTAGTAAGTTAAAGAAGGGTCGCCACTCAGTACAATATAAAGATTTCCTTGTAAAATGCCGTTTTTTACAGATTTGGCATCAGTCAATAGTTGCGTTGAAAAACGATAATCGGGCCCTAAATAAAGAAGAGCGGCTTCTGCTGTAAAAATTTTTAATGTGCTTGCCGGAATAAGCAGTCGATGAATGTTACGCGCATATAACATATCGCCATATTTCATCGATCTGACATAGACGGATATATCTGCGTTAGATAGGTTGGTTTGAATTAATCGATTTAGCTCATTATTTAATTGAGCCATACCATAAATAGTGGATAAAACAACAGAAGCTGGTTTGGGATAAGAGTGGGGTTTCTTTTTTTTGGCAAGCGCAGAATGATCTATTATCAAGACCATCCCTAGCAGGAATAACAAATACGCTAATCTCATTCAATCTCCATCGGTTCATGCTATACTATGACTTCTTTGGAGTGTAGCATATGTTAAATTTCAAAAAAATTCTGGGTCTTACTTATTATACAAGCGAACTTGATAAGTTTCTCGGCAATTTTGATGCCACACACCCCAAACTATCTGCCTCACAACAAGTAGAAAAGAAAAAATATGATCATATTAGCGATTTACGTGACCATATCAACCCTTCACAACAGAAAGAAACGATATGGGATAAATTTTAGAGGCACACTATGCAACGACTTGTTAAACAATTAGTGCCCTTCTTTTTTATAGGTATTGCTATAGTAGCCTTTATTTTTGGTATGATGCTTTTAGCTTATTTATTTTTTTTCGGTACCATCATCGGATTAGTCTTATTTATCATCACGTGGGTACGAGAAAAATTTTTCCCTCCTAAATCCCTAGCCCCTATAAAAAAACCTTCTGGTCGAGTGATTGATTCTAATGACTGGAAAAAGATGTAAAAGAATAGATGGGATACAACCATCTATTCTAACCGCGATCGATTGACTATTGACCACATACTGTATAGCTTTAAATAAACAATCAACGGAAACCAAAAATGGCCTCCACATGGAATAAACAGCTACAAAACAAACTTCGTAAACTGCGCGGAAAAAAAATCACTGAACTAATTAATAAATATGAGGATGCGTTTCCACCAAGTTATCGCGATGATTATCCTGTAGAAATGGCAGTAAAGGATATGACTTACTTAGAATTACTTTCAGCATCCAATCCGCTTCATGTCAACCTTTATCTCACCGAAGACAAACAAGATCACCCATTACACTTGCGCTTATTCCAATGGCATCAGCCCATACCGCTCTCCAATATCTTGCCTATGCTTGAAAATTTAAATCTACGTACGTTTAGCGAACATCCTCATAAAGTAACTTTAAACAATAATCAAGCCATTTGGATTAGCGATTTTTCTGTCGAATACACTAACACACCATTTGAAATGGATAACATTGCACCCTTATTCCAAGAAGCATTCACTCAAATTTATCTGGGTCAAGCTGAAAACGACGGATTTAATAAATTAATATTAGGAGCAGCGCTATCTTGGCGCGCTATTACCATCTTACGTACCTATGCTAAATATCTTCACCAAATCAGATTTCGATTTAGTCAATCCTATATTGAAAAAACGTTAGCTAATCATCCAATCATCGCCAAAAATTTAGTTGAATTATTTATTGCCTTACATCATCCAACCAAAACAGCTAGAGCAAAACATTCTGCCACACCTATTGAGCAACAAATTTTACAAGCACTCGAATCTGTCCCAAGCATAGATGAAGATTACATTTTAAGACGACTGCTGCAACTCATCAAAGCTACTTTGCGCACCAATTATTTTCAATATAATAAAGAAGGTCAAATAAAAGCTTATTTATCAATTAAATTGAGCTCGGCTCTTATTCCAGACTTGCCGCTACCTGCACCATTATATGAAATTTTCGTTTATTCCCCTCGCTTTGAAGCCATCCATTTACGACACACTAAAGTTGCGCGAGGAGGCATCCGCTGGTCAGATCGCTTAGAAGATTTTCGTACAGAAATTTTAGGGTTAATGAAAGCACAAAAAGTTAAAAATGCAATTATTGTGCCTTCTGGTGCAAAAGGCGGTTTTGTCTTAAAAAACACCTCGGCCCTCATTACAAGAGAGGCACTGCAAACAGAAGTCATTCAATGTTATCAATTATTCATACGTGGTTTATTAGATCTAACAGATAATATTAAAGAACAAAAAATAATTCGGCCAAAAAACGTGGTGTGTTACGATGACACCGATCCTTATCTGGTGGTGGCGGCTGACAAAGGAACAGCTACGTTTTCAGATATCGCAAATAGCTTAGCTCAAGAATATGCTTTTTGGTTAGGTGATGCGTTTGCATCAGGTGGAGCAACTGGTTACGATCACAAAAAAATGGGAATTACTGCGCGTGGTGCTTTTGAATCCATTAAGCGTCACTTCCGTGAGTTAACTATTAATCTTGATCAAACAGATATTACCGTGGTTGGTATCGGTGACATGAGTGGCGATGTATTTGGCAACGGCCTGATTTATTCAAAACATATTAAATTAATTGGTGCATTTAATCATCGTCATATATTTTTAGATCCAAACCCCCATCCAGAAGTCTCTTATCATGAACGTGTACGCTTATTTCATTTACCTATTTCATCGTGGGAAGATTATAATCCAAAACTCATTTCTAAAGGTGGTGGTGTATTCAAACGCAGCAATAAAACCATTTCAATTTCTCGTGAAATAAAAGCTATTCTCAATATTCAAGAAGATTCACTCACGCCTAACGAGTTAATACGTGCCTTGTTAAAAGCACCTGTTGATTTATTATTTAATGGTGGAATTGGTACCTATGTAAAAGCAAGTACTGAAAATGATATGGAAGTGGGTGATCGCACGAATGATTATTGCCGAATAAATGGCAATGAACTCCATTGCAAAGTAGTAGGAGAAGGAGGCAATTTAGGGTTTACTCAACTAGGGCGCGTAGAATATGCATTGAGTGGCGGTTTAATTAACACCGATTTTATTGATAATTCTGCCGGAGTAGATTGCTCAGACCATGAGGTTAATCTTAAAATTCTGCTCAATCAAGAAGTACAGCAAAAAAGATTGACTGAAAAAAAACGAAACCAATTACTTGAATCTGCTACACAAGAAGTAGCTGATTTAGTGTTACAAGATAATGATGATCAAGCGCTCATCATGAGTATTTCAGCTTATCATGCTAAAAAACTGATTGGTCTTCATCAAGCTTATATTAAGGAATTAGAAGCCCAAGGTATTCTGAATCGACAAATTGAATTTTTACCAGACGATAAAAAATTATTGGAACGAAAAGCAGCAGGATTAGGATTGACACGACCAGAATTAGCTATTCTATTGGCTTATACTAAAATTCATGTTAAACATGAAATTTTAAAATCTCATCTTTGTGATGATCCTTATTTATCACAAATCATTGAAACTGCTTTTCCACCTTCTATCTTTAAAAAATATAAACACGCCCTGCATCGTCATCGTCTTTGGCATAATATTATTGCTACTCAATTAAGCAATCATATTGTCAATAGCATGGGAATCACCTTTGTATATCGCTTACAAATTGAAACCGGCGCAAAAGTTGATGCCATCATACGCGCTTATACCGTTGCTTCGCAGGTGTTTAATAGCCAAAAACTACGTGATCTCGTAGAAAAATTGGATTTTAAAATTCCTATCACTAGCCAATATGAGATATTTTATAATTTACGCCAGCTGATTAACTTAGCAACACGCTGGTTCCTACATGGCAACCATCTGCAAAATGATTTACAACATACCATCAAACATTTTTCTTCCCGAATAAAAATCATTGAAGAATTTATACCAGAATTGATGGGTGGGCTAACCAAACAATATCTCGCTACGCTCACAGAAAAATTTACTGCTTTAGGTTTACCGCAAGAAGTTGCCAGACGTATTGCTATTTATCGCGCAATCTATACTTCATTAAATATTATTGATGTTGCTACACAACATAAATTTGATCTCATCAAAACTGCCAAAGTGTATTTTGCTGCAGGTGAACGCATCAATTTACTTTGGTTTCGTGATCAAATTGCTAATGATTCACGCGATGGGCATTGGAATACATTAGCACGTTTGACATTACGCGATGAATTAGATTTTGCTCAACGTGCGCTCACCGTCGCCATCATGAAACAAGATCGAAATGAAAAAAATCTTGCTAAGTTACTTGAAAAATGGACTGCTCACAATCGTCAAGCGCTCGAACATTGGGACAAACTACTAGCACTGCTTCATGAAAGCAGCAGCATTGACTACACCATGTTTTTTATTGCAATTAAAGAATTATTGGGATTAATTCATATTAGTATTGTCTAGACCTCTACAATCAATCATCCCATTTTCTGTCACGACAGCCTGCAAATTAATATCCCACGGATCCGTAGGCACTTGTTCTGCTTGCTGAATAGAAAAACACAACCCCACCATCCATGGTTTTTTATGTTTTTCGTTTTGTCGTAAAAATGCAAATGTTCGGTCATAATACCCCCCACCGGTCCCTAATCGATGGCCATCAGTATCAAAAACCACTAATGGAGTAACAACCATATCAAGATCCTGCGCTTGAATTCTTCTTAATGTATTGTGTGGTTCAAGTATCGAATATCGATTGGTGATAAGTTTATCGCCTTCATTATAACGTACAAAAAAAAGTTCTTTTTTTTCAGTTAAAATAGGCAAATAGCATAATTTATTTGCTTGCCAAATTTTTTGAATCACTGGGATAGAATCAAATTCATCTCGAAACGGTGTATAGCAAGCAATATGTTGACTGTGCTCAAATAGATCCAATTGGAGAAAATAATCTGCAGCCATCCGGCTAGTCTGCTGTCTTACTAAAGTTGGGATTTCTCGTCGTTTAGCATAATAAATTTTTCTCAATTCTTGTTTAAGTCGCGCAGACATATACGTCCAAAATCAATCGCTATAAACTAAGTTCGCTTGTTCCGTATGATGAATGACCTTATCTAATTTATTTTGCAATAGAACAATATGCTGATTAATTTTATCTACTACTGTGGATTTTTGCTGATCCTGGAGTAGTAATTGGTGAGTAATATTTAAAGCGGTGATAATGGCAATGCGCTCTAAATTAATTGCTTTGCCAGAATTTTGCACTTCTGCCATTTTTTGACTCAACATAACGGCAGCCTGCTGCAGTAATTTTAATTCAGACTCCAGACATCGAATGGAATATGTTTTTCCTAAAATTTCCACTGTAGTGTTCATTGTTTTATCCATCATTTGTCTCTCTCGATTGCTTTTAATTTGGTAACTAAGGTTTGAATTTGTGAGATAGCTTTTTGTTGTCTCGCCATCAATAACTCCTTCTCTCGAACAAGTAGAAACTTGCCATGGTGCAATTGTTGATTAGAATGCTTCAGTTGATCATATTGATCAACTAATTTTTTTATCTGGTGCTCTAAACGGCGTAATAACTCTTCCATGATTCATAACCTTGTCATTTTAATTCCAGGGTATTAACCTTACTATTGCATCGTATAATATACTCGCTCGAATATAAAGTGTACAGAACATGAAAAATACAAATGACAGTCAAGAATGGCGCTTACTTAATCAGCATTATTCTGAAATATGCAATCAACATATGCGTGCCTGGTTTGCCGAAGATACCAACCGCTTTGCCCGATTTTCTGTTCAATGTGGTGACATGTTGCTTGATTATTCTCGCAATCGAATATTACCTCAAACCATCACGCTGCTTGGCCAACTTGCCCATCATATGCAATTACCTCAAAAAATAGAATCTCTTTTTACAGGGAAAGCAATCAATACAACTGAAAAACGTTCTGTTTTACACACCGCTCTACGTGATCAACGTCATACTTCTATTATAATAAATGGTGAAAATACAGCAAACTTAATTGAGTTAGCCCGACATAAAATGCGCTTCTTAGTCAACGCTATTCATACACAACAATGGCGCGGCGTAACAAATCAACCGATTGCACATATTATTAATATCGGTATCGGTGGCTCACATACTGGTCCTAAGATGAGTGTACATGCACTCAAACCATTTGCAATTACAAATTTAACATTTCATTTTATTTCAAGTATCGATCAAACAGCGTTAGAAGATGTGTTGCAGCAAATCAACCCAGAACGCGCTTTATTCATTATTTCTTCAAAATCATTTACCACATTAGAAACAATCACAAATGCCAACACTATTCTCGCTTGGATGAAAGCTAGATTAGGACAACACGTACTTCAACATCATTTTATTGCGATCACGAGAGCAATTGAAAAAGCCATTGCATGGGGATTGCCACCAGAAAATATTTTGCCTCTATGGGATTGGGTAGGTGGGCGTTATTCAATATGGTCACCCATTGGGTTGCCGCTGATGCTCATGATAGGTGACAAACAATTTGCCGATTTTCTGCAAGGTGCTTATGAAATGGATGAGCATTTTAGGTATACGGATTTTGAAAAAAACATGCCTGTATTACTGGCGCTAATAAGCATTTGGTATATTAATTTTTTCAACACATCTGCGCAGGCAATTGTGCCTTATGCCCATGCGCTTTCCTACCTCATCCCTTATTTACAACAAGCTGAAATGGAAAGTAATGGTAAACGAACCACACTAAATGGTGATGAAATTAGTCACACCACTTCTCCTATTGTTTTCGGAGAAGAGGGTTGTAATGGTCAACACACCTATCATCAACTATTGCATCAAAGTACTTATTTCGTTCCAGCAGATTTTATTTTAATTGCGCAAACTGCTTCCACATCTCATCATCACCAAGATATTCTCCTTGCTAGCGCACTTTCACAAGCAGAAGCGCTCATGCAAGGAAAAACATATGAAGAAGCATACTCTGAATTAAAAATAAATTATCCACATCATGAAGCCAACTATCTTGCTTGCCATCAAGTGATTCCTGGTAATCGACCTTGTAATATTTTATTAATGGAGCATTTAACGCCTAAAAATCTTGGGGCATTACTTGCGCTATACGAACATAAAATTTTTGTTCAGGGTGTCATTTGGGATATTAATTCGTTTGACCAATGGGGTGTGGAATTGGGCAAACAATTGCTTCCTATCTTGTTAAAGCAAATACAACAAGATGCTTCTCCTAGCAAACTAAATTCTTCTACTACCGCTTTGATTAATTATATTAAAAAAATACGGGGTCGCACGTGAAACGCTTAGGATATATCATGATACTTTGTTGTATGATTTATTTACTAGTTTCTTGTGGGCAATCAGGCCGATTATATTTGCCCAAACAGGTCGATGTTAAAAAATTAGAAATTAACCTAAATTTTAGGTTGTGGCGCTAAAAAAGAGTCCGATCTCTGCGATTGTTGTGCGCTAAAAAAAGTGCCGGATTGCATCTGTGCTGAATAATATTTTACTTCTGGCGGGGCGATATCCTTCACGTGATCACTTTCTGCAACATCATTTATGGCTTCTTTAACTGGTATGCCAAGTACGTCGTTCATACTTCTCATGAAAGCTAGACAACATTGTATTTCCGGTTCAGTTAAAGAAGCTGGGGTCGCATCCCATTTTTTTAGTTCTTGATGTGCTTTCTCATATTCATTTAATAAAAATTGTAATGTGCTACTCAATTGATTATGAGTGCCATTGAGTTGATCTAATAAGCTTTTTATCATTTGATAAAGTGGGTAATGATTAAGGTTGAGTAACATACCTTTAATAATTGTTTTTTCATTATCCATTATTTGTGTAACTAAATCCGAGTAATGCTTTGGGATGGGTCTTTCAATGCGGACTTCTATTTTTGCGAGCCGCGCAGCCCGTAAAAAATATTGCAACATATTCTCATTGTTATCATTTACACGGATAACCAAAAAGCTTGACGATTTATGCAGGATTTTCATCATATAAACCATCAATTCATTCGATTTTCCATTCATGAGGGTAAATATTGTGTCCACTTTAATTTGTTGATTTTCAAGTTGATAGAGACAAAAAGCATGTGGTATTCCTTGTCGTAATAGGACAATGCCTCTATTTTTTTCATTCATTATATTATTTGCAATAAGATCTAAATCTTTATACTCACTATCTCGAAGCTTGTATCGATCATTTTGTGTATAAAATACGCGCAGATTAGCGCGTCCAAACTGGTCAAGTGATTGACAGGAATAATCTTTATGTGTAATAGGCTTATCGAGATAAACTTCTGGTGGCACAAATAAATGTGGAGGGATTGGCCTTGGTATGTAACGAAATGGATAACCAGGGTATTGATTATCCTGTGCAAAATATGGATTAATTGTGTTTCCAGCCCGATCAAACTCAACGTTTAAGGAGCATTCCACGCGCACCAATACTCGCCAAAGAATATCTTCTTCTGCTTGTTCTGGCGTATGTACAGTATAGGGACCCATTAAGACAATATCAAATGGATGAACCGTAATTGTTCTAGATTCATCACTCAATGCCCTAAAAATAGCAAAAAAATGATGTTTTTTAAGGTCATAAGGATCCATATTAAATGGTTGCAGATAAAACCTGGTGGGAAGGGCATTGGTTGCCAGATAGGCGTGATCGGTTAATTGTTTTTCTGGATGCTTTCTGTCTCTAGGTATGCCATCTACATGAGGGCCTGGAACTCTTTGAAAGTTTGAGCGAGGTACGGGACCGCAATCTACAGTCAAATAACAATATAATTTTTCAAACCATTTTGGATTGACTGATATTTCAAAATTAAAAATTTTTTGTAGTACCTCTGAAAGATGTTTATATTCATTTGGTATTCGAATCTCGCTACCTGGTAATTTAATAGGTAAATGAAGGGATCTTTCAAGGCATCTTTCGCCGTCTTTTCCAAGAAAAGCTTCACGATTTTCTACTGTACCAATTGCAACTGGTGTGTGCACACGTTTAGAAAATTCTGACTGATCCCAATATTTGCCAATAATATCAACAACAGCTTCTTTTTTCATCTCTTCTGCAATCACGTGTGTTTCAGATTTGATTGTATAATATTGATTTGAAAATGTTGGGGTAGATAATCGATTGTTATTATAAGTTAAAGTAATATTAGCCATGAGAGCTTGATTAATGAAATCCTGCAATGCCAATGCATATTTGTCGAAAACAGTATGATAACTTCTTAAAGGGTTATGACCGACATAATCAGAAATAAAAACACCAATGTCAGTGTATAACTTTACATGGGGATTTGCTTGTTGATAATTTTGAATAGCTCTTAAAATATAAAAAGTTTCAACATCAACTGTGGTAGCCGAGCATTCTCTTGCTTTTTTTAACCAAGCAAATGTTTCAAGGAATAATGTTGGTACGTGCAAGTGTAAATCGTTATTATTTTTATTAAGCGCTACGGTTTCACCGGAATAATGTTGTGCGGAATGAATCGTTATTCTATCGCCAATCTTAGGCCATTGTTCTAATCCTTCTTTAGGGATATATCCTGCTGCACTACCACTAAAAATACCGATGCAATTAAATTTTTCTAAAATAAATGAAATTTGTTCTTCACATATTTCACCATAATTTAAATTAAGAACAATAAATCCTACATTGGGTACGTATTGAGTTTGAATATAATGAAGCGAAACGATAGAACCAGAGAATTTTTGCTTAGTTATATTTTCTGAAAATATTTGCTCCAATATAGAACATGCTGTTTCTTCAAGAGAACAGCCTGCAATAATTAATATATTTCTGTTTGCCAAATAAGGGGAAGCCTGTTTTTCAAATGCGAGCAAATCTTCCTTGCAAGTCAACTTATATAGATGCGTATCACCAAGAATGGGTACGGATTGAAGGTCAATGCCTGCTAGTTTTAATGTAATCAATTGTTGTATTAAATTTTCATGGCTTACTATATTTGAGATATAAACTGTTGCCTTATTACCATCATTATTTAGCGCGATATAAAATTTAACGGAGGAGGGCACTGCAATTTCAATGATAATTGTTTCATTCATTGATTCTGTATATGCCTGCAAATCAATCGTTGAGCCAAGAAATACTCTTGCTTCTTTTTCCTTAATCATTTGGCGAATAGCTGGATAGAGCCGTATGTCCAAAACACGATTCAGTTCTTCGTTATCTTGCTGCTTTATGCTCCATTCAGAAGCGGCAAATAACGTGTTTTTTTCTTCCGTATTAAAGGTGCGAACAATATCTGGCAGAGCCAAATGACGATTAAATCGACTGACATCTACCGTTCCAGGAAGAAGATCCTGGTAAATAAATGGCTTGATGGTAAAATGGCTCGCTCTATCGGCTAGACCAATAGAGGCTAAATAATCACAATGAGACTTCGTTTCTTTAGATAGTTGCTCTAGCAATGTTTGTTGTTTTTCAACGAATTCATAAGATTTATTAACTATTAGATTAAAAGTTGAGCGCATTTTGTTTATACTCTCTATTGTATGTTCTTACTTTTTTGTTTACTCATCATCATACACCTCAGATGAGTTAAATATTTTGTTCAATTTCTCTACTCGTTATGATAGCTATTATTTGATGATGAATCATACAGATGGTTGCTTAAGATAAACTTAAATGGTTTTTTTGCGATCTTTTTAAAAATAACCAAAGTCGAGGAAACAATACTCGCGTTAAAAGGGAATAGTTGTGTGAAAAAAAAATCTATCCGCTTCACCAAAATGCATAGCCTAGGCAATGATTTTGTTATAATCAATGCTATTCATCAAACCATTCTTCCAACCCAACTACCCATAACATTACTCGCCGATAGACATAGAGGCATTGGTTTTGATCAACTGCTTATTATTGAGCTTTCAAAACATGCTGATTTTTATTGTCGCATTTTTAATGCAGATGGAAGCGAAGCAGAGCAGTGTGGCAATGGTTTGCGTTGTGTCGCACGCTTCATACATGAAGAGAAACTATGCGCCCAATCATCTTTTCAAATAGAAACACGTGCTGGTATGTTTCCAATAACCATACACGATGATGACCACATCAGCATGACATTAACTGCTCCTATCATCCAAGAAGCGTCCGTTGAATTAAATATAAAGCAATCGCCTTATAAGCTCATACTGGATGTGTTATCTTTAGGAAATCCACATGCCATTATCAAAGTAGCCTCTCTTGAAACAATAACCGTAGGACAATTGGGCTTAGAAATTATTTCTCACCCACATTTTTCTCAAGGTATAAACATCGGTTTTTTACAAATTCGTGATAATCATCATATGGAGCTTCGTACTTATGAAAGAGGGGTAGGTGAAACACATGCTTGTGGAAGCAATGCTTGCGCTGCTGTATTTGCTGGCATTGTGAATGGTTGGGTGCGGTCGCCTGTTACGGTTCAATTTCGTTACGGGTGTGTATCGATTGAATATGATGATGAAAAAAAGCTTATCCGAATGACAGGTCCCGCCAGTCGCGTGTTTGAGGGAGAAATAAATAGCTGCGGTTCCCACTGAATAACTTGCCACGGGGAGGTTCATTTTTGTTGCATTCTTCTATACAATTATGTATACTATTTGTATATAAAGAGGGCTGTTATATGGCACATCCACAAACTAAAGAATCTATATCAATTAATATTCGCGCTAAAGTACGTCAACGCAATTTAATTGACCAAGCTGCTGAACGATTAGGCCGCAGTCGATCTGATTTTATGCTTGACGCAGCCTGTAGCAAAGCAGAGGATGTTTTGCTGGGCCAAACATTTTTTACAGTTGACACAGATACATTTGAAAAATTTAAAACCTTGCTTGATTGCCCACTTCCAGCAACAGATAAATTGCGTCGATTATTAAAAACAAAAGCACCATGGGATAAATAAGCGTGCTTCATTTAACAGCTCCAACTCCGATCTCAGATAAGCATGAATTAGACCACTTTGATAGTAGCGCACCATCACTTGATGAGTGGCTTAAAAAACGCGCTCTTAAAAACCAGGCATCTGGTGCTTCACGCTGTTTCGTTATATGTAATGGCAAAAAAGTAATCGGCTATTACACTCTTTCAGCAGGCGCAATCAGCCACGAAACCGCTCCAAAAGCCATGCGACGCAATATGCCGAATCCATTACCTGTATTATTACTTGGTAGATTGGCAATAGACAAAAATTATCATAACAAAGGACTTGGTAGCACCCTATTGCGGGATGCATTAATTCGTTCAGTTAGTGTTGCAAGTGATGCAGGCATATTTGCCATTTTAGTCCATGCATTATCAGAACAAGCTAAAAGATTTTATCTATCTCGTGGTTTTGTTGAATCCCCGTTGCAACCTATGACATTAATGATGACATTAGAAACAGTACATACAATTCTGACAGAGTAAGATTGGACTTTTGCCATTTTTTTAAAATATACACCTGTCATTTAAGGGCACGTCTGTCAAAATTTAGATCACATTATTTATAACAATGTGATCTAAATTTTGACAGAGGTGCCCTTAAATGACGAGTATAATCCACTACCAGCCGTAACGAGGACTTAATCCACATGCTAAACCGTGAACAAAAATTAATGCTGTTTAAAGCACGCCGTACCCCAAACTGCCTTTTTAGCACCCTGCCAGTTGAACTGATTCGAGAAATCAGTGAATTTGGTCGCGATGATACTGCATTTAATGAGGCGCTGCATCATGTGGCATACGGAGAACTTGAAAAAGTGCAAGCGATGCTAGAGGAAGCAAGTCGCGCGCAAGACAAAACGAAATTGAAAGAATTATTGCTGTTATCTGGAACGGCTATGACACCGGCAGTCACCGTGAAACACACCACTTTATTGGAGTGTGCATTAGGGTCAGGTGATCCTGAAATGATAGAGATGATTAAGTCGTATTTTTCGAAGTTTGAAGGCGGAGAGGAAGAAAAAGAAAGACAACTTGAACGATATCGCCCTTGCATTAAAGCGATGGAGAATCAAAAACCGGATGATTTAACGTGGCTGTTTGACATCATTAAGAAAGCATCGGCTCAAGATGTGCTTGAAGAACTTAAAACAGGTGATCAATATGATCCGTCTTATAAAAGCGCACTTCGTGATGCCATGAATAAGTTTAGGAAAGAGAAGCTCGATCCAAAAGTTCGCACCATCACAAAGCCACGTATGCATTGTAACTATCAAAATCTTAATGCTGCTTACGAACTGCTTAATGCTGAATGGAACAATTTAAAAGATGCTAATAGTTACGATAAACATTATTTAGTAGCACGGCAAATTATAGGTTTGATTGGATTGATCGAATTGCCCGCATATGAAAGGTATGTATTTGCACGTGGTCAAGCTAAGGAAGCAACTGCGGGTAAAAAAATAGAGCGGTCCCTTGACTATAAATATGATTCAGGGACATTTCCGCTGGCTAGCATTTCACTTATTAATTCTCATTCTGGGGTGGGTTTTGATTTTTTTGTGAGTATATGTGGAGCACAACTCAGTGGGCGTGCCGGGCCCAATCCCGACGATGAGGTGAGGCATCTTTTACAAGGCTTATGTCAAGCAAAAAACAACAAACTTGCAGAACTTATGCAGGCAGCACAACGGCCAGAACCGAAAAAACGGCCACGTGCGTGATTTACAGAAAATTATTTTAACGACTCATGGTTTGATGATGAGTATATGAAAATTCAACATAGGCAATGGGAAGGCTTACTAGATCCGCTTGTCCGAGCGGCATAATTGGCCAAGTGGAGTAAGATAAACTTTGAAAACCTGATAAATGGTACAACTAAATAATCGGCACCAATGAAACCTTTTTCCTCATACCCTCTTTTTGCAACACCACACCAGATCGATCAATAGAAACAACAGTCGATCCATCAGCGGGTAATACATCACCAATAGAAACATGATACAAATTGGTTTGATAACCTAATACTGCACTCCATTTTGATTTCAATCGTGAAATAGATACTACTGTGTAGTTTGCTTCTTGTGGTTGCTGGGTAGTAGCCTGAGGTAATTGCTGTTGAGCAGTCATCGGAACTACTCCACCCGCAAGACCTTGAGCATACCCCCCTTGAATGACCTGAGGAGGAGGGGGTGGTGCCAAAAGATCTACAATGTTTTTTTGTGCGGTAATTGTACCTAATTTTGCATCAATGATAGCTTTATTTGTTTCGGCAATTTCTCGTTCAAGTTTCAACATTTGCAATTCATTGATAGCTGCAATGTATTTTGCTTCTATTTGTTCTTGTTGCTGCAGAAGTTCCTTTTCACGTTGTGATACAGCTGGTTTTGGTAATGGAGCAGGCTTAGGTACCATTTGCTGAAGTGGCACTACTGTCGGTGGTGGCGGCGTTGATGCACCATTTCCATTACCAAATAAACCCATCAATTGCCAGATAAGGAAAATAACAACCAAAACAACCGCTCCGGCAATCATTTTTTGACGCATAGACATACTGGCAATAAACTGAAATTTATCCTGTATCATAACTAGTTACCTGCCGCTTCCATAGTAATTGAACCTGAAAAACTACCATTATTGAGTGCCAAATTCATTTGTCTCATTACAAAAGGAAGATTCGCAAATTCCGTTCCAATTAAAGCTAACATAGACGGAGATACATTATCCAGTGTAATAGTAAAAATGACACTTTTATACACCCCCTTGCTCACGATGGTTCCCATTTGTAATCTGTTTCCAGGATAGATACTTGAAAGATTATCAATAAATTTAGAAATAACATCACTCAATAAATAAATTTTATCCGGCTGAGGACGATTAACAACAAAAAATACCATCGTAATGTAAATGCCATCCGATTTAACATCAACTGTTGCATCATTAGGCTTTGCCCAATTGGATAAATCTTCTATCTTAGCGCCATTTGATTTGACTAATGCGATCAACGATCCATGTACATAATTAATGGATTGAGCAGTCCATCCCGGCATCGCGTATAAACGTTCCAATCGAGGAAGAAGTTGAATCATCTCTCGGGAAGGATCGGGGGTTGTTAATATATCAAAATATCCTTGATAGGGATTTTCTGTTTGAACAATTTGCTGAATAATTTCTGATTTGGTTGCTAAATAAGAATAACCCATCCATAACACGCCTATAATGACAGCACCAACTACTATTTGCTTTAAAGGAAGCACACCGATACCGTGCGCTTTTAAAACAGTATCTACTAAGCGCAATTGATAGATTTTGAGTAAAGGTAATGTTTGAAATATAGGTTGATCTAATACAGTAAACGATTTAACAGATGTCATATCAAAAGAGAACTTACCTACCTGCGGCATCTGGCTAATAGGTACTTCTCCATGGATGTAAATATCGAAATTATTTTGTTGTGTGAGAAAAACAACTAATTCTTCAGCTACGCTATCTGTTGGAAATGTTCCATCTAAATAAACAGCGCCCGCTTTAACTACTACTAAAATAACTTCTGTGGTATTGGGAATCGCCTCACAATAAATAAAATCTATCGGTCGTTTAAAGTGATGCCATATTGACTCGCCCAACAGGTAACCAACATCCGGAGAAAAAGCCACTTCATATTCAGCAGCGTTTTTGCGCTGCATGGTAATATATTCACCGTAGTTTTTACTTAATAAGATAACATCGCGTTTTAATGCACTTTTATTTCGTGCGGGCATCACATCGCGATAAGAGGGTATAACAAAACGCTCTCCATCGTCACGAGTGATGTACGGCATTAGGCACTACCGTGCAGTACGATTGGAGTAATTAATATGACAGTTTCTAAACTGCCTTCTTTAGAACCTTTACCACCTAAGGCTTGCGAATTAAAAACTTGCGCAGCTCCAGTTTGATTCGACACTTGCCTAAATCCAGATAAAATCATTGTATCACCAGATTTAACTAAGCTACGTTGATTGAAACTTTTTGCTGAAATATTTGGCAATTGCACTGATGTGTTACCAGTAAAAGTTGAAAAACCATCGTTAGTAGATAAATCTGCATTCACTTGAAGATAAATATTCTCTTTGAGAATTTTAGGTAAAATGTAAAGTGTCAAACCAGTAATGACCATACCGGGAGTAATTTGTGATGTGACTGTATTCTGTGCGGCTGTTGTTGTTCCACCGCCTCCTGTTGAAGTGTTCTGAACACTTGCTACATACCCTTCTGATTTAGTAATGCGAATAACGGATACTTGGTTATTTAAGCAAATCACTCTTGGTTCGGTTATAACAGATGTTTTACCCTGCTGACTAAGTGCATTTAATAAAATAGTCCAACTAGGAATTTGATTTTGGCGAGTCGGGTTCACCATCGTACCAAATTGTGGTGCATTCGCTGGAAAAGCTGCTTGGCCTAATGGCAGCGTGGTGAGCTGGCTTGGTGTAGCTGTAATCGAAACAGGTGTGCCATAATTTGCACTCACAACAAAAGGTGAGTTATGAAATGCATTTGCCACTAATTGCCAATCGATACCAAAAGTATAATCGCTACTTAAATTTACCGATAGTATTTGAATTTTGACTAACACTTGTTTGGAAAGATTATTATTGAGATTATAAATATACTGACTTACCAGCTCAACATTAGTCGGCCTATCGCGTACCGTAACAGAAGTAGTCGATTGAGAAACAACCACTTTGCCTTCAGGCGATAAAATTTGTTGAATTGTTTTTTCCACATCGTCCCAAACTGACAACTTGCCTTGTAAATTGCTATATTCTGAATCTGAAGAATCAGAACTGATATAATTTGATACGGTGCCTGTTGTGCTTGAGCTCGTACTCCCTGTGCCCGCAGTACTCGTACTAGACGTTTTACCCATGAGATAATCGGTGCCACCTGGCATAAATGCAATATCAAATGTTCTGGTAATGAAAGCCTGCCAATAAATAGTGTTTTTACGTATGCTATAAACATAGCCTGTCTTAGATGCTAATAAATCCAATGCGCCTTTGATGGTTCCAGAATAATTAATACTGACATTAGCTGTTTGATTTAAACCGGTTTGATATTTAGTCAAAATATTATTGTTTGCGCCACTTGCAATCGTCCGGCTGTAGTAAGAAAAAGGTAATTGATCGCCACGAATTAACACATGCGCTTTTAACCACGCGGGTTTTCGTTCAAGACTAATAGGTGTGGTATCAACATATAAACCAGGTTTAACTACTAAAGGCGATTTAGGTTTAACAGATACATCTTGTTTACGTATCGCTTCTCCCGCTTTAATTTTTACATCTGCTACATTTCCTTCGGTTTGATTGTAAACCTGTGATTGACACCCCATTAATACAATGATGACTGTACAAAACAAAACAACCCATTTCATAAACATGAATATGCTTCCTATGTTGTATACCTCGGTACAATCGTTAACGTGCGATTAGACATATACATCACCGCTTGTAAAGGAAAGGGTTGTAATAATTTTTCAATTACATTTGGTAAGCTAGAACCTGTTACTCGACCATCAAAATTATAGTCATACGGAGCTTTCCAAATAACCCGCCAACGATATCGACTCATGATACGCTCAATATTCTCTTTTAGTGAACCACTAATA
>Ga0155613_1058_pt1 | contig 23035 bp, 22 predicted proteins | sample RifCSPhighO2_12_FD_107270 | JGI IMG/M metagenome (GOLD analysis project Ga0155613, IMG submission 107270) | Gammaproteobacteria bacterium RIFCSPHIGHO2_12_FULL_37_34
GTAGTAGCGTTCTTCATTACATTTAGCATTCCAAATTTGCCGCGCACACCCCATCCACTGACTCAACGTCTCTTGTTGCTTGTGTGTTGGATGTGCTTTAAAGCGTATCCCTCGCATCATGTGGAATTCTCTACCCCTAATCAAGACGGCATGTTAACATCATACCTTCTAAAAAACAATGTTTGTCTGAGGTAATTATGTATAAATGGCGAACTGGAAGATCCTGTGTTTATAAAAATTATTTGCATCTAGTCTTTGTTACAAAATATCGTCGTCATGTCTTTACATTAGAGATCTTAAATAGGTTAAAAGAAATCTGTGATGAAACCTGTGCCCAAATGAAATGTACGCTTTTAGAATTTAATGGTGAACATGATCATGTGCACATGATGGTCATTGTTCATCCTAAAGTAGCCGTAGCTAATTTGATAGGAAAACTAAAAGGAAAATCTTCTTATTTGCTTCGTCGAGAATATTTTAGTGTTATCAAGAAAAAATTATGGGGCAACCATTTTTGGTCACCCAGTTATTGCGTTGTTTCTTGTGGCGGCGCTAGTCTCAAAGTAATAAAGGAGTATATAGAAAATCAAAGAAAACCACCTTCTGCAAAGCAAGTTAAACAATCTAAAGCAATATCAGGTTTCGCCTGATTGCTCGCTTGACCCACCACTAAAATGGTAGGATTGCGTAAGCAGTTTGTTCAATCAATTACCATGGCACATCAGATAATGAAAATAAATGATATTGTGACTAATCATGCAAGCAGCATAGCTTTTGTTTTTGCCGGAGCAATAGTGATGTTTTTTATTTTTTCTCCCGCAATTCATATCTCTTTTTATAATGGAGATGCTTATCGGTACGTGTTTGGTGGATTTGGACAATCATGTAAATCTGATGATGGTTTTGAGTTTATGTTAACTTTGGGCCGGCCTTTGCAAGCTTATTTAGATTGCTTTGTCTATAAATTTGCTTATACCTTAGAACGAATGAAAGTCATTCGTTTGCTTTCGGTAGTACTGATGGGGTGTACAATGGGCATGTTTGCCGAATGGTTATATCGTTTGGGGATGTCGGTTTGGGTGGCTTTTTTTGCTGCTGGATGTTTATTTTTAGTTCCACACTTATATGAAGATGCGGTATTAGCTGGAGCTTTATCCTTACCTGTTGCATTATTATTTACCCAAATAGCTTATCGATATTTGCAAATTACCGCTTCAAAACCAATGACAGGAGTTTCTGCTAAAGCTGTCATTGCGAGTGCCCAAACGTTTTTTGCAGGGCGTGGCCATTCAAGTTTTATGTGGTCTCGATCGCTATGGCCAGCAATTTTTATTATGCTGGCTTTACTTACTTATCCAGCCATGGCTTTTTTCTTTTGCGCATTAATACTAACTAAATTAATGTTTTCTAATTTGTCAGATTGGGTTCATATCCGTAAAGAAATTTTTCAAGAACTTCTTTTGTTTAGTGTGGTTTGTGTAATTTATTTTATTTTAGCTTACCTCAATATGCGTTTTCATCCGCTTGCTCCTGTGCCAAGCCAATATCAATTAAATCATCCTAATTTAAGTATTGCTGAAGTAATTCATCGTTTAAGTTATTTAGCAAATGTTTTTGGACAGCAGTGGGAGATGATGCGTTTATATCCTGGGAACTGGCAGGGTTGGGTAATGATTGGAGTGTTTTTGAGTGGCATTTTATTTGCTACAGTTAAATTAATTAAACATCCATGTTCTTATACTGACTTAGCACAAGGTTTAACCGTATTCTTTATTTTGATGATTATGAGCAGTGGTTTTTTCTTGGTCATACCAAGTGGCGAGCCACCTATCATGCTCCGATTTTTGTTTGGAACAATAGCATTTGGTTTCATTGTCATGTTGTGGAGTATTAAACAGTGGGATGTTATTTACCCATTTGCTTTAAAAAAACCAATCATTTCTAGTATTGTGGCGGTCATTTTTCTAATGGAAAGCTATCAGGCTAGTGTGCATACATTTGTAAGTGCAAGAGCAGTGCAACAATATATGAGTTTTGCCGTTCAAAAGATTTCTGATTATGTTGTGAATGTAGACAAGTTACAGCGCATACATTTTATTTTAGCTGAGCAAGATTATCCTTATACTAAATTTTTTATGACGAAAGAAATCTTGAATATATTGGGACACGAAGATTATCAATTACAATGGTGCTCATTGCCTCGCGGTATGAGTGGCAAAGAAGAAGATTATCAACCAGAAGCTATTGCTTGTGTTAATCGCACACCTGAAAATGGTATAGCAATCACCTACAGTTACCCTAAAGAATTATTTATTAAAACAGAAAAAATGCTTATTGTAGATATGCAAAAAGTCACTATAGACAATTATCGGCAGCAAAATTTAAGAAAATATTTTAATATAGAGATCTAAGAATGCGTTATCTTATCACGGGCGGATCAGGTTATTTTGGTGGTGAATTAAAACGTTCATTGTTAAAAGATAATCATACTTGTATTAATGTTGATATTCATCGTGATGATGACCGCCACCCTAATCTTATTAGCGAAATGGTTGATGTTTCGAAGTCGGTTGATATGGATGATATATTTAAAAAACATGCTCCGATTGATTGTGTATTTCATGCAGCAGCTCAGCTTCAATTGACCAGCAAAACCCGCTCACTGTTTTATGCTACTAATATTGACGCTACTAGAATATTAGCAGAACGCTGTATTCGTTTTGGTATCAAAAATTTTGTTTTTATTTCATCCAATTGTGTGTATGGCCGTGTAAATGGAATCAATATACCTGAGTGCTCACCTTTATCACCATTTGAAGAGTATGGCAAAACCAAAGTTGCATCAGAAACCATTCTTCAAGACGTTAGTTCCAAGCTTCATGCTGTTTGTTTGCGTCCACCAACCATTATCGGTGAAGGTCGGCTAGGTATATTATCCATCGTTTTTGATTTTATTCGTGAAGGGCGTAAGCTATGGTTAATTGGCTCGGGAGAGAATCGTTATCAATTTATTTATAGTGATGATTTAATACATGCTTGTAAATTAGCAGCGCATTATTATAAGAGCGCAGTTTTTAATGTTGGTTGTGATGATGTGCCAACATTAAATGAGTTGTTTCTTGCTCTTATTCAAGAGGTAAAAAGTCGATCTCAAATACGTCATTTACCACCAAAATTTTTTGTCCCGGCGATGAAATTATCTTTTAAACTAGGGTTGTCACCATTAGGACCTTATCAATATAACATGATTATGAATACTTATGTTGGCGATACGAGTAAGGTCAAACGCGAATTAAACTGGTATCCGACCAAATCAAATATAGTAATTATGGTAGACAATTATCGTTATTATATTGCTAACCGGAAAACAATTTTAACTAACAAAATGCTTTCGGGACATCGACAACTTGGACGGCCAGGAATCATTTCACTTATTAAATGGATATCGTGATGATCAATCAATTTGTCATTAAATCTTTTTTGTGGCTGATCGCAATAATATGTTTATTCGTAGGTATGTATGTGGCTATCAATCATTCTCACCAACTCTTATTAGATTATAATTATTCACTCGCGCCTTTGGGCGATCAAGCACAAGACATGGCGCAAGTTATTTACCCAATTTTAACCAGCGAAAAATCCTGGAATTATTTATTTATGCCATTTGCTGATCATCGTATTGTTATTGAAAGATTACTTATTATGTACGATTTTTTTGTTCACCAGGGTCTTGAGAGTGGGCATCCTTATCGTGTTGTCAGTGTGTTTTGGTCGATATTTGTTTTATTTAGCGGCATCATTTTTTTGATAAAAAAAATCCCGCTATTTGTAAAATTGCTTATCATCGGTTGTGCGGCAACCCTGATATTTGCGGGAGTAAGCGTGTCAAATTTCTTTTTGACAATTTGTTTTACTTGGCCGCTTGTTATGTTGTTTTCATTGTTAAGTTTTATCACAGTTAGTTATTACTGTTATGCGTATGAACATAATCAATCAACTTTTGCTTTGATTGGGTTGTTATTCACTTCTATTTTAATCGTCTTAACTTTATTCACATTCAATATTGGTCTCATTTTGTGGCCAATTATTTTCATTGTATTATTCAAACGCAAGGTATGGCGTCGTCATATATTACTATGGACGGGAATGGCTGCGCTAAGCTATGTGGCTTATTTTTGGAGTGGGTGGCATCCAGGTGTAACAGCGACTGATCAGGGATTGAAGAATTCTATTTTTAATCCTATTCATCCTTTTTTATTTATGAGTCGCATTTTAAGCATCCCTTTAATTTCTAATGCATCTACCACCGTAACCTTGGGAGTGATATTAATCGGTGTTGCTATTTCATTGTTCAGCATGGTGTTTTTAATTAAATATTGGAAATTAAAACGATGGACAGCAAGTGATACCGTTATATTTTCATATTTATTATTTTGTTTTGCATCCTTAGTTATCATATCTATTATGCGATCATGGATTGTCGGCGAGTATGCTGAGGTTGGTGGTCGATTTGTAACATCTAGCTTGGTGCTCTGGCTGTGTTTACTCGCTAGTATATGTATTTTTTATTATCGATCCAAAACTCATTCTTATGGAATAATGAGTTGTTTGCTTTTGAGTGTAATATTCATTTGGCTTGTGGTATTTTTTATTCCAGCTGATAGGGGTGTTTATAATGCAAGTGTAAGCAATCAACATGCTATTGCACTTTCTACACAAATACCAGTAAATAAAGCTTTTATTGACTATTCTAAAACGTATGCTAATGGTGATGAGAATACTGCTGATCATATTTATATTGATCAAGTTTATAGAAAATATCAGAAAGGAATTTACACACTATGGCCAGCTAAACAAGTGAATCAATTTTTAAATGAAATGAAATTTTCCTTATTGCCTTTGTGTCCGTCTGATGATGTGATCATTACCTCTGACTTAAGAACCAAAGGAAATCCAGCTGTTTTTATTCAAACTCGGTTTCCTACATCTTGGCAACTTATGCAATGGAATCTGATTTTTACCGATCAGTCAAGCAAAATTGTCGGATATAGTTTGCCCTTAGTTAATACAGAAGAAGATTTATGGAAACGTTTTTTTCATTTTAAGCAAGCTAAGAAACCACAAATTTGGCAGGGAGTAATAAATTCTTCGCTAATAAGAGGTCATAGTATTCAAACTTGGCTTGTCAATTATCAAAATAAAACCATGTGCAAAACAAATACCTTTATCATTTAACATCATTCAACCTAGATTTGGCAGTTGAAATTGGTATACAATATATTTTTTATTTTCTCGAAGGATCATGATGGATTATTCTTTAAATCAACAATGGATAGTTACTCCTCGCCAACGGTATGATTTAGAAATGCTGCTGGTAGGGGGATTTGATCCCGTATTTAGCTTTTTATCGCAAACAGATTATGAAAATGTTTTATTACGAATGCGACTAGCTAATGGTTCTCTTTGGCCTATTCCTATTACGCTTGATGTTGATGAAGAATTTGCTGAAAAAATACAGATTGGGGATGAGATTAAACTATGCGATGTTGATCGAACTCTTCTAGCTTGTATGCACATAAATGATAAGTGGCAGCCCAATAAATTATTTGAAGCAGAACAAGTATTTGGCACATTAGATATCAATCATCCCGGTGTTGATTATTTATTAAATAAAGCCGGCACATGGTATCTTGGCGGATCAATTCGGCTAGTACAGTTTCCTAAGCATTATGATTTCTTAGATTTACGTCATACTCCGAAAACACTAAAACATTTTTTTTTAAAAATGGGATGGCAACGCATTGTTGGATTTCAAACGCGAAATCCTATTCATCGTGCTCATATGGAGCTGACACTGCGTGCAGCTAAACAAATAGAAGGTCATATTTTAATTCATCCTGTTGTAGGCTTAACGAAGCCGGGGGATATTGACTATTACACTCGTGTACGTTGTTATCAAAAAATATTATACCGTTATCCTACAAACCAGGCTTTTTTAAGTTTGCTTCCATTGGCTATGCGTATGGCTGGCCCAAAAGAAGCATTATGGCATGCCATTATCCGTAAAAATTATGGCTGTACTCATTTTATTGTTGGTCGTGATCATGCTGATCCTGGAACCATAACAAATGGAAAGATACTTTACCCACCTTTTGCAGCACAAGAACTAGTGCTGCAATATCAAGATGAAATAGGGATCGAAACATTATTATTTCAAGAAATGGGGTACGTTCAAGAACGTAAAAAATATCTTTTCAAAGATGAGTTAAGAGCAGGAGAAATATTCGTTTCTATCTCTGGGACAGCTTTACGACAAGCATTGTTAAATGACAATCCCGTTCCCGAATGGTTTTCTTTTCCTGAAGTGGTTGCTGAATTAAGACATTCTTATTTACCTAAATATAAGCAAGGATTTACAGTATTTTTTACTGGCCTTTCAGGCTCTGGCAAAACTTCTCTTGCAAACGCTTTAATCGCAAGATTGATGAGTTATGGTAAAAGAAACATCACACTGCTAGATGGCGATACGGTTAGACAGGTTTTAGGGAGCGAATTGAGTTATTCTAAACATGATCGAGATTTAAATATTCGTAGAGTAGGTTATGTTGCGGCTGAGATTACCAAAGTTGGAGGAATTGCAATTTGTGCAGTAATTGCACCTTATGCTGAGGCGAGAAATGCCAATCGGCAACTTATCTCGCAATATGGTGGTTATGTTAAAGTGTATGTTTCAACGCCTCTCTCGATTTGTGAAAAACGAGATACTAAAGGATTGTATGCAAAAGCTCGTCGAGGCGAGATAAAGCAATTTACTGGAATTAATGATCCTTACGAGCTACCTAATGATCCCGAAATTGAAATTGATACAACTAAGCTCGGTATTGATGAATCGATAAATAAAATTATAGATTTTTTATTTAAAACAGGCTATTTGAAAAACCCAATAGAGCAAGCTGTGCTTTTTCCTCAGACAATTACCAAACATGTTGCTCAAAAAAATATAATGTTAGGATCCAGAATTTAAACAAGATTGACGTTAATTAGGTTATCTATGGAATCTCATCTAAGGAGTTTAATCAAGGCATTTAGTTGGCGAATTTTAGGATCGTTTGTTACTATGGTAATTAGTTACATTGTTACCAAACAAATTACATTCTCATTTTATATTGGGCTTTTTGACTTTTTATCCAAAATAATTTTCTATTATTTACATGAAAGAATCTGGAATAACTTGCCTTTTGGTTTATTAAAAGAGCAAGTTATTGTACGCAATAGTGAACATGTCTGATGAGTGATAAAAAAATTGCATTAATTGCAACACTACCTAAATCTGGAACGTGGTACGCGCATATTTTTTTTTGGTGTTATGAACAATTATTGATGCGTGCGGGAGATTATTCACCGGATCAATTTCAAGCAGATCTTATTCAAGCGCTAGATAATCATAAAATTACTGAAGTTTCTGCTCATCAAACTACGCTAAACATTGATCGATTATTTATTTGTCATAGCTTATGTCCTGGATTTAATCAAGATGAATTGTATGATTTATGGGGATCACTAAATTATCCCGCTTCATCTTATAATGGTGGTGAGGAGCTCATACGTTATTATAATGAGTGGGATTTGCTTGATCCTCAACACAATCCAAATGTACGTATAGTGTATCTTTATCGTAATCCTTTAGACCATTTTGTTTCATATTATAAACATATTCAATACCATATTGATGATCACCAGCGATATAAATTACAACCTGATGGCACCAGTGTATTAATAAAAGATTTACATGATTTTGTGTTTGAGTCGGATAAATTAAGCGCATTTATTAAGCATTATTATTCTTTTAAGAATATGCAAATCCGCTACCCTCAGCAAATAATGTTAATGTCATATGAAAATTTAACAACTGATCCGTACCAAGGATTTTATAATATGCTTTCGTTTTTGGGTGCAACACCTGATACCCAAATGAAATTACGTTTGTTTAAAGAGGTTTTAGCGTTTTCTGCAAAAGATTCATTGGGCGCGATCGAGTCAACGTTGAATAAATCGTTAGTGGGGGATCAAGTTGGTAATGAAAAACATATCCGAGGTGGAGAAGTAGGAAAATGGCAACGCTATTTTACTCCTGCTGAAGTCGTAAAAATTGAATCAATTTTAAATAGATTTAATATTAGTTTGCAAGAATTTCAACTGACAAATGATAAAAATTTCACTCTATCTTGGTTGGCAGATATTGAAGATAATCAGAAGCAAGACTATCAAGCAGAATTTTTTGAAAATCAACTTTTATTATCCAAATCTAAACTCACTTTAGCAAAAAAAACGATAAAAAATAAACAAATAGAAATTCAAGTTTTGCAAGATAAATTAGAAAAACAACAAGCATCGTTATCATGGCGTATTACATTACCATTACGTGAAATTAAATTATGGCTTAAAAATATTAAGGCAAAATATGCTAGAAAAATTAGAGAATTTCAATAAGATAATAGCTATTCAAAATTGTGGCTCCAGTGGAACTCTATTTATTCAAAGCTTATTAGATAATCATCCGCAAATTTTATCCCTACCTGCTTTGCACGGACAACAATTACTCATTTTTTGGGAAAAACATGGTGAATTAGATAAGATAAATTTATTGCAAGCCTTTTTGGAGAATCATCAATACTGGTTTGATCCAGAAAGTCGATATGATGAATATGGATTGCTGCAAATGGGATTGTGCATGAATGAAAAGGTGTTTGTGGATCGCGATCAATTTACTAAGTATTTATTAGGATTGTGGAGTGAGTTTTCAATTCTCACAAGAAAAGATTTTATTGTTTCAATTTATTTGGCTTACAATCAAACATTGGGACGCCTGATTGATTCTTCTTCATGGATTCTTTATCCTATTCATAGCTTGCCTAAAAAATATGCTTTGCAGTTAGTAAAGGATTTTTCTAAAGTTTATTTTTTGCATATGATTCGAGAGCCCATACAAAATATGGGTTCAACCGCGAAACATATTAATCGTTATTCTCATTGGGAAAATTTATACTTATTGTCGTGTGTGATTTCACAAATGTTGCATGATATTGCAATCCACGCTGGAAATGATCAAGTATTTGGCATGCATCCTTATGTTGAAGATACAGCTGATGGCAGTGTTCAATGTCGTGCTATACGTTTAGAAGATATTCATCGTGACTCTAAAAAATTCATGTTAGCAATTTGTCAGTGGCTAAATATCACATGGGCAGCTTCTCTTTTGGAAAGCAGTTTTGATGGAAAGCTCTGGCATAATCGTCGGGAGAGTATTAGACAGGTGGGTGTCGGTGTTGGTACGATCAAGCAAAACCATAATGAAATACTTAATTATTTTGATAAATTCAGACTTAAATTTATTTCTAATTTTTTTGATTCGGCTTTTCAATATCAACAAAAAATTTCATTTTTTAAAAAAATCTATTTATTTTTTATTTTTCCTTTATTATTTGTTCCTTTTAGAATGGAATTGTTAATGAATAGATATCAAAAACAAATTGATAAACTCAATAAACAGCATCATCCTGGTTTTAGAAAGGAGTGGGGATGGTTTGGGAAGAAAATAGCTTTTTTTTTACCACCATCCAAATCGATTAATGTGATAACCATCATTTTTTATAATATTCAAGAATATATAAATTGTCGACAATTGCTTTTTCTCGCCTGGAAAAAATCCTTGTTTAATAAACATTTTGAATTTGTTAAGTTATTGATATGTTAAAAATGGAAACGCAAGTATTGCTTTGTGCTATTAAACAAGCTGGAGATGAAATTAAAAGATTACAAAGCAATGAGTTTACCATTTCATATAAACATGGCGAACATTTGTTAACCAGTGCGGATTTACTCGCAAATCAAATTCTTAAAGATGAACTCTTAAGTTGCTTTGGTAACGATGGTTGGTTGTCAGAAGAATCTGATGATGATTTGAAAAGATTAGAATTTAAACGTGTGTGGGTAGTTGATCCTATCGATGGTACCAAGGAATTTGTTCAAGGGTTGCCTGAATATGCTGTATCAGTAGCTTTGATCGAGGATGGCGTACCAATTATGGCATCTGTATATAATCCAGCTAAAGATCAGCTTTTTCATGCAATAAAAGACCAAGGCGCTTGGTTGAATGATAGGCCTATTTATTGCGATCGCGATTTTGAGAAAAGATTAACTGTTTTAGCGAGTCGTACTGAAATAGCTAAAGGCGCATGGAAATATTTTGCTAAAATAAATGAAGTTAAGCCGATGGGATCAATTGCTTATAAGCTAGCATTAGTGGCATCCGGTTATGCACACGCAACATTTAGTTTGGACCCAAAAAGCGAATGGGATATAGCAGCAGGTATTTTATTGGTTCAAGAGGCTGGAGGTAGGGTGACTGATACGCATCAAAATGTTATTAAATTTAATCAGCGGAATACGCGTGTAAATAGCATTGTTGCGAGTACCCAAGAAACTTTTTCAATTATTCATAAACAAATTAAAGGTAACTTTCTACATGGTTGAGCAATCCGGAACCGTTTTTTGGCTTACTGGCCTATCAGGTTCAGGTAAATCAACTATTGGGCATTTACTGACAAATAAGCTGCGCTTATTAGGTCATACAGTGGTATTGCTAGATGGTGATGCTTTGCGAGAAGTAAGTGGTCAGATCTTTGGCCACGAGCGCGACCAACGTATTGAAGCTAGTCTTTTATATTCACGATTCTGTAAATTACTTGCCGATCAAAATATTCATGTAGTATGTGCTACAATTTCTTTGTTTCATGAAACTCAGGAATGGAATAGAGGACATATGAATCATTACATCGAAGTTTTTATAGATGTACCGCTTGTTGAGCTTACCCAGCGTGATTCTAAGAATATATATTCTCAAGCTAACGCAGGTCATTTAAAAAACGTTGTAGGTATTGATATTTCTCCTGATTACCCTAAAAAACCTGATTTGATCATACAAAATTATGGGAATATAAAACCTGAAGATGCAGTTGCATTAATTATTAATTATTTTAAAAAGGATGAGGTTCATGGCGACTCCAGAACAAATATATGCGGGTGATTTTACTAAGCTTGCTACTTATTATTCAAAGTATCGCCCAGGTTACTCGGAAACAGTAGTTGATGGTATTCTTGAAATAATGAATCAACCAATTACAAACGTTGAATTTGTAGATGTGGGAGCTGGAACAGGTATTTGGACAAGACAATTCGCAAAACGAGCTTGTAAAGTAGTTATTGCAATTGAACCAAATGATAGGATGCGGCAAGAAGGAATGCAAACTGGTAAAGAATTAGGCATCACTTGGTTGGCCGGTTCTGCTGAGAAAACATTGTTAGAAAGTAATTCTGCTGACCTTGTTACCATGGCTTCATCTTTTCATTGGGCTGATTTTGATTTGGCAACACGAGAGTTTTATCGTATTTTAAAGCCAAATGGGTATTTTGTTATTTTGTGGAATCCTCGGTATCTTGAAAATAATGTATTATTGCAGGAGATAGAAGATCATATTTATCAGCTCAAACCTGATATCAGGCGAATCTCATCGGGCAAATCTAAACATGTGGATCAGCTGGCAAATCAGCTGTTACAATGTTCTTTGTTTGAGAACGGTACTTATCTTGAAGGATTTCATACAATTAGTTTAAGTTCAGAAGAATATTTGGGTGCTTGGAAATCGGTAAATGATATTCGTGTGCAACTAGGTGAAATTAAATTTTGTGAATTTATTAAATTTGTAGAAGATAAAATAAAGCTTCACCAAACTATTAGTTGTACGTATCAAACCCGAGCATGGATTGTTAAAAGGAAGTAATATTTTTTATGTTTGAGCGCGTAGCTAAAGAGCCCAGTAGTAATGTACCTATTTCTTTTTCTACAAAAGCTAATACCTTAGATGTATTACAAGGTAAAATAATTCATGCGAATATTTTACCATTATTTTTTTTTACAGCGGCAGAATGGCGGCATCATCAACCAGCGGTAGTCGAAAAGATTCGCCATTTATCCTGGATTAATCAAGCTTTAATTCTTCGTAGCAGTGCGCAAGGCGAAGATAGCCAGCATACCTCATTAGCTGGTTGTTTTACTTCTGTTATGCGAGTGCGTGGTGAAGTAGAGCTCATTCGCGGCATTGAAACAGTGATAGCTTCTTATGGAAACTATTGTCCCGATCATCAAGTTCTTATTCAACCGTTTTTAGAAAATATTAACGTATCTGGGGTGGCATTTGGCCGAGATCCTAATACGTGTGGCCCATACATTATTATTAATTATGATGACTCATCAGGATTAGCGGAAAGTATTACTTCGGGGACACAAGCAGAAAACAAATGTTTTATTTGGCATAGGCATTCTGAACGTTTCCCAGGTGGATTCATCCAAAAAGTTATTTTGTTATTACAGGAACTTGAAGAAATATTTTTGACCGATTTATTAGATATTGAATTTGCTGTAACAAATGATCAGCACGTTTATCTTTTTCAGGTTAGGCCATTAATCTTAAAAGAATTTCTTAATTTTTCATCAGAAGAGCACGCGCTTATTATTAAGCGAATTGCTGATCGCATTACAGTCAGCAATAAACCCCATCTCTATCTTTATGGGGCGCGTACCGTATACGGTGTGATGCCAGATTGGAATCCCGCAGAAATTATTGGTATACGGCCACGACCACTGGCATTATCACTTTATCGTAATCTTATTACCGATTCAATTTGGGCTTATCAACGTGATAATTATGGGTATAACAATTTACGTAGCTTCCCTTTACTGATTGATTTTGAAGGATTGCCTTATGTTGATGTAAGAGTAAGCTTTAACTCGTTTCTTCCTAAAGGTCTATCACCTGATTTAGCTGAACGACTTGTCAATTATTACATGAATCGTTTAATTGAATCGCCTTCTTTACATGATAAGGTTGAATTTGATATTGTATTTTCATGTTACACACTTGACTTGAAAGAAAGATTAAAAATTCTAACCAATTATAATTTTGATGATAAAGATCAAGATATTTTGTTTTGTGAAATTACTCAATTAACAAATTGTATTATTCATAACAACAATGGATTATGGAAAAATGATTTAGATAAAATTAATGAATTGGAACGTCGTCAACAGCAATTGTTCGCGAGTGATCTTGATCCCATCTCTAAAATGTATTGGATATTAGAAGATTGCAAACGCTATGGTACCTTACCATTCGCTGGGTTGGCTCGCGCAGGATTTATTGCTGTACAATTACTTAAATCTTTTGTCACTGTTGGTATTATTAACCAGCATGAATATTCTGATTTTTTCTCTTCTCTAGATTCTATTGGTTCACGTATTAACCGTGATTTCCATTTAAAATCTAAAGAAGAATTTTTGCAACTTTATGGTCATTTAAGACCAGGCACTTATGATATTCTTTCTTTGCGTTATGACGAATCTCCGGATGTATATTTTGATTGGAATGCAATGAATACTTCTTCGATCTGCGAGAAATCATCTTCGTTTTTTCTCAGTATTAACCAATTAAGATCGATACAGCAACATATTGATTGTGATCATTTGCAAACTACTGTCTTAGAATTATTAGAATTTATTAAAATTGCAATAGAATCTCGCGAATATTCAAAATTTATTTTTACTCGCAGTGTAAGCGAATTTTTAAAAATTCTCTCACAATTTTCTGAAAGATACGAACTAACGAGACAAGATTGTAGTTATTTAAATACGGAAGTCATTTATACTTTATATCGATCGACAGTGGATCCACAAAAAATTTTACAGCAAAACATTCAAATGGGCAAAGAACAATACCTGCTTAGCAAATCAATCGCGCTACCGCCTTTGTTGTGTGATGCAAGCGATGCATGGTTTTTCCATTATCCTGAGATTTTGCCTAATTTTATTACTCAAAAATCTTGCTCCGGGCATGTGGTTTTTGCGGATGCGCCAAAAGATCGTTTAATTGATGGGATTTTATTTATTCCTAGTGCCGATCCTGGGTTTGATTGGATTTTTTCACATCAGATTTCTGGTTTTGTGACTCAATTTGGTGGTGTGAATTCACATATGGCAATCCGTGCGGGAGAATTAGGAATACCAGCTGTTATTGGCGCAGGTGAAGCTTGTTATGCCAAATGGAGTAAAGCAAAACGTTTAAGGATTGACGCAGAAAACAAACAGGTTATTGTTTTATGAAATTGATCGCTGTTAGTCAACGATCCGATTATGATGAGAACCACCATGAGAGCCGAGATGCATTAGACCAGCGCTGGTTGGATTTTTTTTTGCAATGTAATCTTATTCCACTTTTAATACCAAATAGCTTAATTCATGTCAAAAATCTTATTACGAAAGTACAGCTTGATGGTATTTTATTAACAGGGGGAAAAGATTCATTGGAGCGAAACAATACCGAGCATTTTTTGCTTGAACTTGCGCACCAAAAAAAATTACCGTTGTTTGGTGTCTGTCACGGTATGCAATTTATTCAAAAATTTTTTGGTCTTACATTGAATAAAATTTCAAATCATGTTTGTGAAAATCAGGAAATTATTGTGAATGGTAAATGCGAGATGGTTAATAGTTATCATGATTTTGGTACAACAGAAACGAATCAAGAACTAACCGTATGGGCTAGAGCACATGATGGAATAGTTAAAGCCATTAAGCATGTTACTTTACCTATTTTTGGAATTATGTGGCATCCAGAAAGATTGACTCCATTTGTGCAGCGTGACATCAAGTTAGTGCATCATATTTTCTTCGAGCATTGCCTATGAAAGCTATTATTTTAGCGGCTGGTCGCGGTAGCCGCATGAATATGCTTACAATAAATAAGCCAAAATGCATGATTAAGCTTAAGAATAAGCCTTTACTTCATTATCAAATTGAAGCATTGCAATCCGCAGGGATAAAAGATATTGGCATTGTATGTGGCTACAAAAAAGAAAAAATTACTCATCATGCTATTACCAAAAAATTTGAGAATACAATGTGGGAAAGCTCAAATATGGTTCGCTCATTAATGTCCGCAACCGCATGGTTGGAGCACGATACGTGTATTATAAGTTACAGTGATATTTTTTATGACACTCATGCCGTTAATCTACTGATTGCTGCTGATGCGGCTATTACTATTACTTATGATAGTAATTTTAAAAAATTGTGGTCCTTACGATTTGACCAACCATTATCGGATTTAGAAACGTTTCAAATTAATTCCGCTTCTGTTTTAACTGATATTGGAAATCGAGCTAAATCTTGGGAGGAAGTTCAAGGTCAATATATGGGTTTGCTAAAGTTTAATCCTAGAGGTTGGCGAATAGCAATCTCTGCGCTAAACTCATTTGATGAACAGCAAGTCAATTGTCTTGATCTGACTGGGTTACTAAAACATCTCGTTCATTCTCATGAAAAAATTCAAGCGATTCCTTTTTCTGGTATATGGGGAGAGGTGGATCATCCAAGTGATTTGGCGTTGTATGAAACCTGGAATTGGTGACCTCTATTTTTTGATCAGTCAATCGATACTCAAAACCATAGCGTGCTGCTCGCGGCTCCTGCATTGAAAGGCGTACCGCTGTAAATTTTAAACCATGCCACGGACATTGAATTTGATGATGATCGCAGGTTTTTCCTTTGGAAAGATCGCCTCCTTCATGAGGACAAACCGCTGGCCAAATTAAATATTCATTATCTTGTTTCTTGATGAGGAAGCTATGTTGGCCTACGCTAAATTTAGTAAGCTGGTTTGATTGTAAATCTTTAATATCTATAAGTGTAGGCGAAAGAGCGGGATAAATGGTATTACAACCTATAGTATTAGAGGTGAGATAATCAACAGGATCAGAAGCAAACGTGTATCCTTTATTACGTAATTCGTAACGCCGAGCACGAATTTGATGATCTTCTTTTTGTAGTCGAGTATTCAATTTATAAAATTTTTTGCTTAATGGCTTATGCAAAAATTTCAACCATTTGTGAGAGGTAATGAACCATTCAATTTTCAAGTGAACTACTTTATCAACTTCTTCCATAGAAATAACTAAATGCACCACAATCAGCCCCGCAATCGTCATGATTTGATAGTATAGACCAGGTTTAATACGTATATCACTGATAGTGATAAATAACGGGATACGCTGCCAACGCGTTAACGAAACTGCGAAATCTTTACCCACAGCTATTCTAAGAGATGCTTCATATGTTTGATGGATGTAGGGTCTATGAAGTTGATCCATATGATTCCACTCCATGTCAGGTAATAAATTTGGCACATCAATTTCGAAACTGTCTTTGGTGACAGCAAGATGAGGTGAAAATGTTTGGTAAGCTTTTTCAAGAGTTTCTGGTTTGATATGCTTCATGATTTCCGAACCATTTAAATAGATACATTTTTATAATCATTAGTACAATGCATAAACCATTATATATCACATGCATTTTACTTACTCCACCAATACGTTTGGGCTCATCACCAGCAATTTCATACACGCTTAATTTTCTTACTGCAGCAACAGCTGATACTAAAGGTTCAAAGACTGGACCATATAGTATTCGATTAAATTCAGGATACTTGACAATTTTTACATTAAAGCCACGATAGATGGTAAGCACATCGGTGACAGAGATATTACCTAACCAGCGGATGATACGAGTAAATATAAAATTACCAAAAGCAGTGACTAAACTATCATCGTATGATTTGGCTGGAGGTAGATAACGCGATACAACCACCAGGTCATAACCTTCGCGCAGTTTTTGTACTATTTCAGGTAATTGTTCGATCATGCAATTACCATCCAAACTAAACTCAATGACGCAATCTGTTTTTAGTATTGAAACCGCATCCATGACTGCTGCACCTAATCCTTTGCGAAGCTGAGTCATAATTCGAATATTATGATTAATCGCGTATTCAACTGTTCCATCAGTTGAGCCACCATCAACAATTAAAACATCGTCAAACAATGATTGGTCGATAGTAGGAAAAATAGTTTTAAGACCCGTTACTTCATTTAAAGTAGGCAATAATAACGTAATAGTTTTTGGTTTGTTCGACATTATTTAATTCCTTTTGAATCCAAAAGCATGACGCACGGTGGATTCGAATATACCGGGTAAGTAGACTAAAACACCAATGATGCGGTAAGCAAGAAAAATAGTGGCATAAGCAGCTGGGATGGAGGGGTTTAAGAGCAAAATAGTGTTTGAAAATGCTGCTTCGCCGATTCCTAAGCCGCCAGGAGCAGTAGGAATCAAATTGGCGAGTTGAGTGACACCGATTGCTATTAAGTAGTCAAGAGGATGAATCGGTGGAAAATCCATCATTTTTGCAATGAGAATAATGGTTATTGTCATGCATAACTGAATTAAAATAGAAAATGATAAGCACTCTAGTATGATAAATTTGGCATTTCGATAAGCACGAATCGCTTCTAAAAAAGTAACGACGCTTGTGGCCCATGATTTATTGGGAAAGTTCACATTTAACCAAGTGGTGATACCAATTTTTTTTGGTAGCAATATTGATAACAGAAAGATTGATAATCCTGCCATACAAAAAATAGCGCAGAAAAGTAAAATATAAAATAAATTTTCATCTTGATTAAATAAACGAAGTTGAAAGATAGCGATGATACAAATGATGGTAAAAATACCCATTAACCCAATCATACGATCAAACATAACCGATAACACCACTTTACTTTTTTGTTGAGGTGCTATTTTAAATAAAAAATAAGTACGAATGATATCGCCGCCTATGTTACCTGGTAGCACGTTATTAAAACCAGTGCTGATATAGGTAATCCAACTTGTTTTCAGCCATCCTAATACAATATTTTGCGCAGAATTTAATTTATGCCAGCGCCAAGCATTGATGCCGACCATTATTAAAAATAATATGAAAATTGCTAGTAACAAAATGGGATGATGAATTAAGTTAATTAACAAGCTAAATTGCAATAAAGAAGCGTGAATTAATAACCAAATGCTAAGTAAGGCAACGAGCATTTTGAATGCTAATTTAAAATTGATTTTGTTCATATTTCTTTTAAAGAGCCTTTTTAAGGTTCGGAATTAAATTGATAATCCGTTGCTCCTTCACGTGTTTTATACATTTTTTTATTTAATCGATAACGTGCTAGAGCTTTTCGTGCGCGACGTTCGATTAATCTCACATATAAATTGGGTAGTAATAATTTACGCTCACATTTTCTCAGCAAGCGATGCGAGTTTGAATGTTCTTCGATATTAAAAAATGATTCATAATGAATACGACATATTCTAAAAAAGCGCGAAGGTGCTAATAATGTTAGATTGGTGCCCCGTCTTAATTTGACATAAAAATAACCAAGAAAACGTCGAAAACGCCAAATTTTATAACCGGTAACTAATTGAATTCTGAATTTAGGAAGGTGATAAGACCAAATTTCCTGATAAGTTTTTTCATCTTGATCAATCAGTGAAAGCATTTTTGTTTTGGGGTTGTCACGAATAATGTAATGAGCGATTTTACATTCATGAGCATAGATATGTGCATTTAAGTGTTGTGCCAGTCGGTAAAAGTTTTCTTGAGCGCTATGGGTGCTGTGTTGTTTCCAACCTTTTCTAATGCGAATGACACGCAAATCCCTTGATTTGCGACTTTGTGAACCTTGTCCTGCTTCTTGACCAGCTACTTCAATGCCAAAAACAGGAATAGAGCGCCAAATACCAAATTCATGAAATTTGTTTTTACATAGAGCCAAATAAAAATCAACACATTGATGCCAAGAATCGGGTCCCCAAAATTCTCCCCATCCGCCAGTTAATTCTAACCATTTTCTAGTGGTAACCGCATAATTATCTGGGCAAGGCAAACATTCATAGAGATCTAAATAATTTTTTAATTGAAAAATAGATAATTTCAGGCGAAAAATATCATCAGGATAGAAGCGAATATAATTTTTTAAAATAGCATCCCATCCTGTTGTTCGTAGACGGATTTCATCTGTTAATAACCAACAAAAATAACTGTCAGGATGAGTGATTTTTAATAATTTGTTATAACCAACCTGTAATGAGTAATAGCCATCTAATTTAGGAGTGGCAAGATATTTGATGGTAAGTGATGTAGATTTTTTGTAATTTTCGAGTACCTCTGTAAGGGTTTGGTCGCCTTCATCAATTTTAATTAAAACCTCAAACGAACGGGGATCACTTGCTGTTTCAACAAGGTTATCAAGAAATTTGATAATATTATGTGGTCGGCATGTGGCTAAAAAAATAGATAAAAACATTTTATTATCGCGCTCCTGTTACTGGAATAATAGTGCCAATCCCGCGACTTGCACCTGTGATGATAGCAACTTTTTTCATGGTATAGTAGGTAAGTGGATCAAATCCCTTTTTAATATATTTCAATGTCTTTTAAATGCGCTTCGGCTTTTTTTAACGCATCTTCTGGAAAATGATTTGGATAATGAATAGGCATACCTTTTAATGAAATCTTTTGCCATGAATCATTATATTTTTGCATTGCCCAAAATCCTCCCCAGGAAGAAACATTTCCTAGTAATTCATTCACTGCTAATGTTACACCAGGATGATAATTTCGTTTTGTTTTAGGATCAGGAATAAAATCTTGATCAGCATGTTTAAGTGCGTATTCATGATCTACTTGTGATAATTGCAAATTTAAATCATCACCGCACAGTATCCCCTTGTTTTTTATTAAAGGGAATGAACAGCGTATATCATTTAAAACAGCTTGATAAGTATGGTCGCTATCAATAAAAATAATATCAAAATATTTTTCGCGTAATAAGGGCAAAATATTTTCACTTTTTCCTCGAAAATGGTGGCAAGTAATCGTAGATGGTAATGTTCTGATATTATGTAAATAAAGTTGATAGGCGATATCTGAACTCAGTGCTAGTTCCATTTGAGTATACACATCTTTTTGATGAGTGGCGCGATTAAAGAAAGGTTGCCAGGCATCAATACAAGAAATAGTACCTGTGGCATGATTATAGTCTCTTAAACCTTGAGCCCAAGATAGTGTTGATGCGCCCATCCAGGAACCAACTTCAAGTATATTCAAATGATGATTTTTTATTTGTTGATGAATATACCAAACAATAGCGATCATAAATATATGGCGTACGGGCGCACTCAAAATAGCATGATTCACATTTAGAATGGGTTGGTCACCAGCTATAAATTTTAAAATTGATTGATTATTCATATATTGTCCGAGTGTTCTTGATGATAACAATGACCAGGTTCAAAAATAACTTTTCTTCTGCCCGAACCTTGATATTGAAGGTGCATATTTTCATATTGAGATACAGGTAGAATGCGAATATCGATTGAAATGCGTGTATGAGATGTAAGTGGTTCTCCAGTATGAATACAGCGAGAATCAAATGCTAGCATTTTTCCATATTCCGTGGTGACTATTTGCGAAAGTGTATCACAATAGTTCGAAAAAGGTTTATTATGAATGGCGTTATCAATAAAATCGGCAAAATTATAATCAAATTGTTCAAGTATTTTTTTGGAATGAGCTAATGACATTGTCCTGAAGCCGTGCTTGTTAAGACATTTTGTTAGTGGAAACCAAATATTCATTTCTTCTGGGGGGTGACCGTAACTTATGTCGCTGTGATAACGTGGATAATGATGATTATTTTTTGCATTTGGACAGTGGATGCGTAGGGTGGGTGTTGCTTGGAACCAAAATGGCTCTCGAAGAAAATTTTTTCGTAAAAATCTTATAAATTGGTAGTAAATATTTAAAAAATTTTCATCGGTGTCGTAAAAATACGTACTGATCTTATTCACGCCATCATCAAAATTGTAAGCTTTCATTTCATCAGATAAAAATTCATGCAATGTTTCGAGATTATTGAGTGATTCTGTGTGTGGTAAAATTTCTTTTTCGCATAATAATCGAACTAACTCTTCGCGAAAAAGATCTGGGTAGTGTTGAAAATCAATTTCTATACTCTCTTGATTAAATAAATTTTGAAAATAACTAGGAGTTGTATAAATATTTTTGACAAGTAATTTTTTTTCTTCCAATAATAAATCATTAATATTAGTTTTCTTTTTAATGATTGAGAAATGCATTATAACGATTATCCATTTTACCACGATTTTGCGCATGAAGGATCATCAAGAGCTGCTTAATCTTCGTGTCAAAATTCACTCATGCTTATTTCCGATACGCCGCCATCAATCGTAATATCCGCGCCCACAATATACGATGCTTTGGGCGATGCTAAAAAGAAGGCAAGTTCAGCAATATCACTTGATTGACCAAAGCAACCAATAGGAATTTTCTTTTTTCGTTTTCTCATGTAATTGGCATCTATTTTCTTGATGGAATCAAAAATGGGGGTATCGATAAAACCTGGTGAAATGGAATTGACGCGAATATTTCTTGCTATTAAATCGGCAGAAAAAGCACGAGCCAATGTTGTTACCGCAGCTTTTGCTGATGAATATACGCTATGGCTAGGTAAAATCCAATGACTAGCAATAGATGAGATGAGAATGATTGCTGCGCCATCTTTTAGATACGGTAAAGAGCGTTGAACGGTAAAAAAGATGCCTTTATAATTTGTATCGACAATATCATCAAAAAAAGCTTCATCAACATCTTGAATGGCTCGTCGAGCTGCTATACCGGCATTTGCAATGAGAACATCAATTTTACCGAAAGCGCGTTTTGTTTCTTTAAATAAACGTTCAATATCAGCCATTTTTTTGATATCGCCTTGAACGACAAGAGCATCTCGCAGCGTTTGTTTGGCTTCATTTAACGTGGTTTGACGACGCCCAAAAATAACTAGTTTAGCTTGTTGTTGATTGAACTTCTCAGCAATTGCTTTACCCATACCGCTATTACCACCTGTAATAACGATAACTTTGTTTTTAAAGTCATTCATGTGGGTTCTGAAGCCCTCCTTATAGCAAGAAGGGCTGCATCACGCTTATTCCTTTTTCTCATGGCAAATTTTACAATTTACGCAGCACGTACAGAGGTATTTAACGAGCGCACCAAAAGCAAGAATAGGCAAGGTAACATCAAAGAAGTCACGGAAAATAATCAATCGAATCAATTGATCACGAGGTAATACTAAAGCAAATAATCCAACAGCAATAGCAACTAAAATAATTAAAAATACAAATATTCGCATGACCATGAAACTTCTCCTTTTTTGAGATACTAAATAATCCTAGAAACGTAATACAGCCTAAATTGATACGTAGGTAGAGTCAAGAGCCTGTGGTGTTATGTTAATATGGTTTAAGATGCAGGTACAAGCCTGATGTGTTGTGCGATTCCTCTTTAGCAGGATGAGCATTGTTTGAAAGTGCCTGCTCTATGTTTTTTGCAAAGAAATGCACATGGTTATACAATGGGTTTTTCATGTTGTATTGATGTGACTTTTTAGCTGTCCAATGTGCTGCTATCCCTATTCCCATGGCAGCGCCTAATACAGCACCAGGTATAGCGCTCACTACGTTGGCGTTTAGTAGTGCAAATATCACTGCACCACCAATCGCACCTAGTATACCGCCAATAAAAATGGCAACAGAACGCTTTATTTTTTGAGATAGCGGTACAAGCGATTGTTTAAGCGCAACTAATTTTTCGACGACTTCTATTCGACGTTGGTTAATTTTGTCTTCCTTTTCCCATGATGCATTGGAAGATGTTTTTTTAGATTGCTGAAATCTTTTATAGCATTGAATTATTTCATCCACTTTAGTTAACAAACGAAGTAAATCATTCCCTTTCTTTTGCTGCTCTTTGAGGTTATGTAATTCTTTTAATTCGTTTATTTGATTTGATATTGCCAGCTTTAAATTAGCCATGATAGATGAATCTAAATTTTGAAGATCTGGAGGTAAGTCATTTTGACGATCTGGAGGTAAGGCCGCACATTTTGTATTAAGTTTATCGACTAGTTGATTGAATTCGTCTATGCATGGCACATGCAAGATATTTGGCGGTGTCTT
>Ga0155613_1096_pt1 | contig 22985 bp, 23 predicted proteins | sample RifCSPhighO2_12_FD_107270 | JGI IMG/M metagenome (GOLD analysis project Ga0155613, IMG submission 107270) | Gammaproteobacteria bacterium RIFCSPHIGHO2_12_FULL_37_34
TTGTGAATTACAAATCAGCAGGTGTTGATATCGCAGCTGGAAATGAAGCGGTAAAGCGCATTAAACAATCGGTTGAAAGCACGTTTTCTCGAGAAGTGTTGACGGGAATTGGTAGTTTTGGCGCTATGTTTGATTTGAAGCCGCTTATAAAAGGGTATCGTCATCCCGTTTTAGTACAAAGCATTGATGGTGTTGGCACTAAAATGATGGTGGCTAGTAGGATGCAAAAATTTGATACGATTGGTATTGATTTAGTAAGTGCGACGACCAATGATATCGTTGTGCTTGGTGCAAAGCCTTTGACATTACTCGATTACATTGCTAATGATAAGCTAAACCCCGCGGTGATTGAGACTATTGTTCAAGGCATGGTTACTGCTTGTCGTGAAAATAATATTTCTTTGGTAGGTGGTGAAACAGCAGAAATGCCAGGTACATATCTGCCTGGTGAACATGATTTAGTTGGAGTGATTACAGGTGTGGTTGAAAAAGAAGAAGCGATTTTAGGGGATAAAATTACAGTTGGTGATACTATCGTTGCTTTTCCTTCTAGTGGGTTGCATACCAATGGTTATTCTTTAGCACGCAAATTATTTTTTGATGTGGGTGGTTATAACGTGGATTCACACTTACCCGAATTGAGACAATCAATAGGAGAAGAATTATTAATACCACATCTTAACTATACGCAGCCCGTTTTACATTTATTATCAAAAAAAATACCAATTAAAGGCATGGCACATATTACAGGCGGCGGGTTATTAGAAAATATTCCTAGAATTTTACCGATTCATTGTGCAGTTGACATTCGTAAACAAGCTTGTCCTCTGTTACCTATTTTTCAGGTATTGTGTACATTGGGCCATCTATCAGATCAAGAAGCATATCGTGTATTTAATATGGGAGTAGGGCTCATTATCATCATAGCGGCTGAATATGTTTCGGCTATGCACGCAGCCTTGAGTAACCATTTTCCAAAATTTCCGTTGTATGAAATAGGTCAAGTGGTCAGCGGATCACAACAAGTGAGGTTAGTCTAGTGCGTATTGCTATCATTCAGTTTCCAGGCTCCAATTGCGAACGTGAAACCATACTTGCTGTGAAACGTGCTGGTATGGAACCTATTTCTTTTTTATGGAATGAACCGCATGAACAATTAAATGAGATGGATGGCTTTATTATTGTGGGCGGATTTTCTTATGAAGATCGTTCACGCGCGGGTATCATTGCAGCACTTGATCCTATCATGCAAGCCATTAAAATACAAAGTGAACGAGGAAAACCCATATTAGGTATTTGTAATGGTGCTCAAATTTTAGTAGAGACTGGACTTGTTCCGGGGTTGGAAAATAATAAATTAGCAATGGCACTCACTGAAAATAAACGCATGGTTAATGGTAAAGTGCTTGGTACAGGTTATTACAATGCTTGGATACACATGCGCTTGTCGCATGATTATCAACGAAATGCCTTCACTCGGCATTTGAATCCTAAGAGCATTCTGCATGTTCCTGTGGCACACGCCGAAGGGCGTTTTGTGATATCAGAAGCTTTATGGCAGGAAATCGAAGTACAAGGACAATCTGTTTTTCAATATTGCGATGCTGAAGGAAATATTATTGACCATTTTCCAGTAAACCCTAATGGTTCATTACATAATATTGCGGCGATATCTAATAAAGCAGGTAATGTGATCGCGATTATGCCGCATCCTGAGCGCACGTTAAATGGCGATCCTATTTTTCAATCGATGCGTGATTATATCGCTGAAAACCGTATCGAAAAAACAATTCCACTTTATTATTATCCACGCCAAACAAATATCACTGCTTATCGTAAACTATCCGATGTCTATGAATGTGTGGTGCAATTAATCATTACAGATAATCATGCTTTGACTGTACAACATACATTGCAACAATTAGGTATACCAGTTACAGTCAAGCGCCAAATCCATTGGGAAATTTCTTGTGATGCGCAAGATCAACTAGCAAAAATTAAAAACAGTGGTGTTTTATACAATAATAGAAAAGAAGTGGAAATTAATCCTAGCACATTAAAATCTACTTCATCATTTTTAGTGCGTGCCAAAGAGGATTGGGTGGGGCAACAAAAATTACAAAGTTTGCAAAATCATTTTCAAGCTAATGAATTACGTTCCATTTCTCATGGTATGTTGTGGCATTTTAGTTGTAAAGACGCTAACATAACTGATGTGATACGTGATATCTTAAACACACATATTATTGCCAACCCATATGCCCATGACTGCTATCAATACAACTAACGATTATCTTACTTTTATTCGCAATGCTTTACCTTATTGCCTAACTGAAACCGAATTTTCCTTTGGTAAAAAATATCGAGGTAAAGTACGTGATACCTATGATTTAGGTGATCAACTGATGTTGATTACAACCGATCGATTAAGCGCATTTGATCGTATGCTTGCTGTTGTTCCTTTCAAAGGGCAGGTATTAAACTTAACGAGTGCTTGGTGGTTTGAACAAACAGCCGATATCATTCCTAATCATGTATTGACCATCCCTGATCCAAATGTCGTTATTGCTAAAAAATGCCAAGTGTTTCCTATTGAATTTGTGGTGCGTGGTTATATCACCGGCACAACGAATACCGCTTTATGGACGCAATATCAAAAAGGAATACGAGAATATTGTGGTATTCATTTTCCGGAAGGATTACGTAAAAACCAATGCTTAGCGCAACCTGTGTTAACACCTACAACCAAAGATAAAAATCATGATAGACCCGTAAGCCCTGCTGATCTTATTGCACAAGGTTGGATGACGAAAGCAGATTGGGAAGAAACAAGCCAAGCTGCGCTTAAGCTTTTTCAATATGGTATGCAGATTGCTGCACAACATGGGTTAATTTTAGTAGATACCAAATATGAATTTGGTCGCGATAACGAAGGGAAAATTGTTGTGGTAGATGAAATGCACACACCAGATTCTAGCCGCTATTGGCTAGCAGCGAGTTATGCAGAACGATTTGCCCAGGGAAAAGAGCCTGAAAACATTGATAAAGAATTTTTACGTTTGTGGTTTGCTGAACATTGCGATCCATACAACGATACCCTATTACCTGATGCCCCACCTGATTTAATTGTGACATTAGCCTCACGCTATATTCAATTATATGAAATGATTACTGGTCATTGCTTTGTTTTTCCCAAGCAGGCGCAATCTATTACACAGCGCATTAAGCAGAATGTGGCGGGATATGTCATTTAACTATACATAAGAATCTTATTAGATAAATATGCTACTCATTTTGGTGAAAAATAAATTATTGAGGAATGTAAAATAATGTGCGGTATCGTTGGCATTTATAGTCACACGCCTGTTGCAGCAGAGCTTTTTGAGAGCTTAATTCACTTACAACATCGCGGACAAGATGCAGCTGGCATGTTAACCAGTGACGAACGTTTTTATACTAAACATGGACTTGGATTAGTAAAAGAAATTTTTGCACCACACGATGTATTGGCATTGAAAGGTAATGTGGGAATTGCTCACACGCGTTATCCAACAGCTGGGGGATATAGTGAAACGGATATTCAACCGCTTTGGGTAGGAAGCCCTGTGGGAGTGGCAGTTGCACATAATGGTAATTTAGTAAATTATGAACAATTAGCAAATGAAATTCGTCTTCGTCAACATCATCATTTAAATACAGCGTTGGATTCGGAAGTTTTATTGCATATTTTTGCTGATCAATTGGCTACTGTTCATACTCATTTGGAGGAAGCCTCGTTTTTTGAGCAACTGTGTATTGCGATAAAAAAAATTTATGATCAAGTGGAAGGGTCTTATTCAGTTGTGAGTGTCGTGATTGGCAAAGGGCTCATTGCGTTTCGTGATCCACATGGCATTCGGCCGCTTGTTTTTGGGGAGCGTAAACGCAATGATGGAGCAAGCGATTATATTTTTGCATCAGAAACAACTATGTTTTATGCATTAGGCTTTGAACCAAAAGGCGATATTCAGCCGGGTGAAGTGGTGTATGTTAGTCCACTTGGAACATTTTTTCGGCGTATCATGGAACAACAATCGTTCGCACCTTGTGCGTTCGAATATGTTTATTTTGCTCGTCCCGATTCTACGATAAATGGTGTGAGTGTCTATCGTTCGCGATTACGCATGGGGCAAAATTTAGCGCGTCAATGGAAATTAAGCTATCCTGATATCCTTCCTGATGTTGTAATACCTGCACCTTTTACGGCAAATACAGCTGCTTTGTCATTTGCGCACGAGTTGGGAGTTCGTTATTCTGAAGGATTATATAAAAATCCATTTATTGGACGCACGTTTATTATGCCTAATCAAACAATGCGATCAAGAAGCGTTCGTTATAAATTAACACCGCAAAAAACGGAAATCGAAAATAAAAACGTTTTAATTGTTGATGATAGTATTGTACGAGGAACCACTTCACGTGAAATTGTAAAAATGGTGCGTGAATTTGGGGCAAAAGAAATTTATTTTGTTTCCACTTGCCCACCCATTAAAAATCCCTGTTTTTATGGTATTGATATTCCATCTCGTAAAGAATTAATTGCTGCTCATTGCAATGAAGAAGAAATTCGTCATTATTTAAACGTCGATCGTTTATTATACCAAACGCAGGAAGATTTAGTGGAAGCCATTACACGTCGTGGCGAACATCAAATTAAACGCCCTTGTATGGCATGTATGGATGGAGTATACGTGTGTGGTGATATCACCGAAGATAAAATACAGGAATTGGAACAAAAAAGAGAATCAGAGAGAAGTAAATGAACATTTTAATCATTGGATCCGCTGCACGTGAGCATGCGATAGCAAGTGCATTAAAGCGCTCGCCACAACAACCTAATTTGTGCTGTTATGGTAGTGCAATTAATCCTGGTATTAAACAGATGACAACCCATTATCATGTTGGTCCTCTTACTGATGTAGATGCTATTGTGAATCTCGCTAAAGAATGGGAGGTGGGTCTTGCTGTGATTGGTCCTGAAGCACCACTTTCAAAAGGGTTGGCCGATCAATTATGGCAAGCACTCATTCCAACGATTGGTCCGAAGAAACGACTTGCTCAGATTGAAACAAGCAAAAGTTTTGCTCGTCATTTAATGCAACAATATCATATTCCTGGTTTGCCGCGTTATCGACAATTTTCTGATATGAATGGAGTAGAGAAATTTCTAAAAGAATTAGGTGAGAATCATTATGTAGTAAAAGCTAATGGTTTAATGGATGGGAAAGGTGTGAAAGTAGCTGGCGATCATTTGCATTTTTTTCAAGAAGCTCTTGCTTATTGCCACGACATTTTTACTTTAGGGCAAACAATTGTGATTGAAGAAAAACTAATTGGCCAAGAATTTTCGCTCATGTGTTTCTGTGATGGTAAACAAGTGGTGCCCATGCCGATTGTTCAAGATCATAAGCGCGCATTTATTGATGATAAAGGGCCAAACACTGGTGGAATGGGTAGTTATTCTGATGTGGATCACAGCTTACCTTTTTTGTCTGAAGAAGATGTGCAACAAGCAAAACAGATCAATCAAGCGGTTATTCATGCGTTATCAACCGAATTAAGTGATAAATATATTGGTATTTTATATGGCAGTTTTATTGCAACATGTGATGGAATTTATGTCATCGAATTTAATGCACGTTTTGGTGACCCTGAAGCATTGAATGTGCTTACTATTTTAGAATCAGATTTTGTTGCAATTTGTCAGGCGATGGTGACAGAAGATTTATCATCTACCCAAGTTCGATTTTTACATCAAGCGACAGTTTGTAAATATGCTGTACCTAATGGGTATCCTGATACACCAATAAAAAATGTAGCAATTGATATTGCTGCAGTTAAAAATAAAACGAGATTATATTTAGCCTCCGTTAATGCAATAGATGGTAAAATCATGGCAACTGGTTCACGTACAGCAGCTTATGTCGGTGTAGCAGATTCTATATCTGCCGCAGAAGAAATTGCTGAAAGAGAAATCCGTGCTATTACGGGACCTTTATTTCACCGGGAAGATATTGGGACAGATAAGCTCATTTGGCGGCGTGTAGATGAGATGCGTAGGTTGCGAGCAACATGACATGTTTAGGCATTTTAGGTTCTACCCGTGGTACGGTGATGCATGCAGTTTATTCTGCGATTGAACAAAGAAAATTACCAGCAACGATTGGCATTGTCATTAGTAACAAACCAAATGCAGTGATTTTAGAGCGTGCTAAAACACTTCAGTTACCAGCACAATTTATCGATCCAGCGGGATTGACTCGCGATGCTTATGATCAGCAAGTGACTATTTGTTTGCAACAGCATCATGTAGATTTTATCGTTCTGATTGGTTATATGCGCATTTTATCCCATGATTTTGTTGAAAAATGGCATCACAAAATCATTAATGTTCACCCTTCTTTGCTTCCTCTTTTTGCTGGAAAAATGGATTTGGATGTGCATCGTGCTGTGCTTGCTGCTCGCAGTCAAGAAACAGGTTGCACGGTGCATTATGTTACCGACGATATTGATGCCGGTCCTATTCTTTTACAAAAAAGATGTATTGTTTTAAAAGAGGATACACCAGAGCGTTTAAAAGAACGTGTACAAGCGTTAGAAGGGCAAGCCTTGGTTGAGGTGCTCGCTCAATTGTGTGTAAGCTAATCATTATTTGTTAGTTTTGCTATCTTTATAAAGAAAGTATATAATAATAAAGAATAAAGAATAGATGAGGTAAAGCCATGATAAATATAAAACATCCAGAGGCAGACAGATTAGCTAGAATTTTAGCTAAACAAACAGGGGATACAATCACCGAAGTTGTTATTGAGGCTTTACAAGAGAAATTATTACGCGAACAAGGAAAGCGTTTTCCTAGCGAATTAAAAGAAGATTTATTAAAAATTAGCGAGCGTTGTGCCGCACTTCCTGATGACGACAAACGTTCTCCAGATGAAATACTAGGTTATGATTCTCATGGATTACCGAAATAGGATTGAGTATGGTGATTGATACTTCAGCTGTTTTAGCTATTTTATTAGGTGAACAAGAGGCTGCGATTTTTGTGGAGCTGATTACGAAGGATGTAAGGCGACTGCTTTCTGCAAGTACTGCTTTAGAATTAATGATTGTGATCGAAGCAAGAAAAGGGGAAGCAGGTGGTCGGGAACTTGATTTGTTTTTACATCGAGCCAAAATAGATATTGTGCCTTTTGATAGTGATCAAGCAGAAATCGCAAGGCATGCGTGGCGTCAATATGGCAAAAATAATCATGCGGCTGGATTAAATTTTGGTGATTGTTTTTCTTACGCTCTAGCTAAAAGTTCAGGCGAACCTTTGCTATTTAAGGGAAAGGATTTTACCCAAACCGATTTAGAATGTGTAAAATGGGTGTGATTTAAATTCTTAGTTACCATATTGCTTGATAATTTGTCGCTGGCGCGAAATTAATATTTTATGATCAAGCTTGGTTTGTCATTGCGAACCCCACGTTTTTTGTGGGGTGAAGCAATCCAGAAAAGCTGCTAAATTATAGCAATGTTTCATACAAATCTAACCAGTCTGGATTCATGCTTTCAATAAGAGCTATTTTCTTTTTTCTAGAACCTGCTTTGATTTGCTTTTCCCGTTCGATGGCACTTAGCATGAGGGAGCCCTGATGAAGGTGGCTAAAACACTTTCATTTAAATGTTCTTTCAGGTAATATTACTTGATTCCTTTTGTTATAAACAGTCGCGGTTTGCTATTTCAATTCTAAACGAAATCAAAATAGCGAACACACTTGCTTGCGGCTTGAATTTTTTCTTGCACAATTTTGTAACAAAAAATGAAGAAATAATAATAAAAACAATTATATACAAATCACGGTCGAAAAGTGCATGAAACTTGTTACAGCACAATTAACCCTTGCCACCGGAGAAACCTTTTCTGGATTAGTTCCTTCTTTTCAAACGAAACCCTGTTATGGCGAAGCTGTTTTTAATACGGGCATGGTAGGCTATGTAGAATCGCTTACTGACCCTTCTTATGCTGGCCAAATTCTTATATTTACCTATCCTCTTATTGGAAATTATGGTGTTCCGCCACTTAAGATGTGGGAATCTTCGCGCATTCATGTGAAGGGGGTGGTGATGTCTGAATTAGCTTGTCATTACGCAAACCATACCAGTACACAATCATTTTTAGAGTGGCTGATGTCAGAACATATTCCATTTATTACGAAAGTAGATACACGAGCAGTGACCACTTGTTTGCGTGTCCATGGTGTAGCGCCAGGCGTTATTTCTCAAGAACCTGGGCCATATACATTTGAAGCATTTGACAGTATTCATTGGGTCAAAGAAGTTTCTATTAAAGAGCCGCAATATTATGGGGATCATGAAAAATTAATTATTCTAGTAGATTGCGGGATGAAAGAAAATATTTTGCGTTGTTTATTGCATTTTCCATTTAGAATTAAACGTGTTCCCTATCACTACGATTACACCAATGAAGCATATGATGGGGTGTTTATTTCAAATGGCCCGGGTGATCCCAAACATTGCACAGAAACCATTCGCATTTTAAAGAAAGCTTTTACTAAACAAAAACCAATTTTTGGTATTTGTTTAGGTACGCAATTGATGGCTTTAGCAGCTGGCGCAACTACTTATAAACTACCTTTTGGTCATCGCTCTCAGAATCAACCTTGCGTAGAGCTTACTAGCAAGCACTGTTATCTCACCTCACAAAATCACAGTTATGCTGTAGATGAAAAAACGATACCAGCGGATTGGCAAGTTTCATTTCGTAACTTAAATGATCACAGTGTGGAGGGAATCAAACATCGTACGTTACCTTTTTTCGCCGTGCAATTTCATCCGGAAGCTTCCCCTGGACCACTGGATACTGAATGGTTATTTCAAAAATTTTATGATTTGATTTGTTATCATAGCGAGAAAATCAAGCATGCCATCTGAAATTAAAAAAGTACTTATTCTAGGCTCAGGGGGCTTACGCATTGGCCAAGCAGGGGAATTTGATTATTCAGGATCGCAAGCCATTAAGGCATGCAAAGAAGAAAAAATTAAAACTATTTTGGTAAATCCAAATATTGCAACTGTTCAAACAGATGCTGGTATGGCTGATGAAGTCTATTTACAGCCACTTACTGTAGAGGTTGTTACACACATTCTTGAAAAAGAAAAGCCAGATGCTATTTTGCTTGGTTTTGGTGGACAAACCGCATTGAATTTAGGATTATTATTAGATGAAACAGGTGTGTTAGCAAAACACAATGTAAAAGTGTTAGGCACTTCTATTGTTGCAATTCGACAAACAGAAGATCGAGATATTTTTAAACAAGAATTAGAATCTATTGATGTTAAAACACCACAAAGCTTTTGTGCGACAACCGTAGATGATGCTGAAAAAGCAGCGCAAGAAATGGGTTTTCCTGTTATGGTGCGCTCAGGATTTTCTTTGGGCGGGTTAGGTTCAGGCCGAGTAGATACGATTCAAGAATTACGTCAACGTGCGCAAGAATGTTTTACTATTTCCTCGCAAATATTAATTGAAGAATATTTATTTGGCTGGCAAGAATTTGAATATGAAATTGTCCGCGATCAAGCAGATAATGCGCTTACCATTTGCAATATGGAAAACATGGATCCAATGGGAATTCATACTGGTGAAAGCATTGTGATTGCACCTGCTCAAACATTAACGAATTCACAACATCAACACTTGCGTAATATAGCAATTAAAGTAGCAAGACATTTTGGAATTATTGGTGAATGCAATATTCAATTTGCAGTGAATCCTAAAGATGGTGATTACCGTGTCATTGAAGTGAATGCTCGTTTATCACGTTCAAGCGCGCTTGCTTCTAAAGCAACGGGTTATCCTTTAGCTTTCGTAGCTACTAAATTAGCTTTGGGGTTCCTGTTACAGGATATAACCAATCATGTCACGAAAAAAACCTGTGCTTTCTTCGAACCCGCTTTGGATTATGTGGTTGTTAAAATTCCACGTTGGGATATACAAAAATTAAAACGTGCGAGCCGAGTGATTGGTACAGAGATGAAAAGTGTAGGGGAAGTGATGAGCATTGGGCGCTCTTTTCCTGAAGCCTTACAAAAAGCAGTGGGCATGCTCAATATTGGCGCCTCTTGTTTAAGTGATTATCCTTATCAGTTGAATGATTTGAAAAATGAAATTGAATATCCTACGGATCGCCGTTTGTTTGTGCTTTATCAATTTTTCTTACGAGGGGGTAGTGTTGAGGAAGCACAAAAATTAAGTCAAATTAATTCGTGGTTTTTAGGATATATGGCTGATATTGCTCAATTCGAATTATTATTACAAGAGATGCAAATAACGGATGAGATGTTACGAACCGCCAAACAATTCGGATTTTCTGATCGCTCTTTAGCATTGATTTCCAATCAAACGGAATCTGCTATTCGCACACGACGAATCGCAGCAGGCATCGTACCTGTTGTTAAGCAAATTGATACCTTAGCAGGAGAATTCTCTGCAGAAACCAATTATTTGTATCTTACCTATCATGGCACGCAACATGATATTGTTGCTGCTAAAGATCACCCTATATTAGTGTTAGGCTCAGGCCCTTATTCCATTGGTTCATCAGTTGAGTTTGATTGGTGTGCAGTCAATACGGTACGCACCTTGCGTGCGATGGGTAAACGTGCTGTTTTGATAAACTCTAATCCAGAAACTGTTTCAACAGATTACGATGAATCAGATCGCTTATATTTCGAGCAGCTTACATTCGAGCGAGTGCAAGATATTGCGGATATTGAAAAACCAGAAGGCATTATTGTTTGTGTGGGCGGTCAAATTGCTAATAATTTAGCGATGCCACTTGCCAAAGCAGGTTATACGATATTAGGAACGGCAGCGCAAGATGTGGATCGCGCAGAAAACCGTGAACGTTTTTCTGCCTTGTTAAATGAATTAGGAATCAATCAGCCGCCATGGTTACATGTGATTAGTATTGATAGTGCGAAACAATTTGCTAAAGAATGGGGTTATCCGGTACTCGTGCGGCCATCGTATATTTTATCTGGTACAGCGATGAATGTAGCCTATCATGAAGCTTCCCTTGAAGATTATTTAATACAGGCTTCTCGTGTTTCTCCAGAACACCCCGTCGTTATTTCTAAATTTATTTTAGATGCTAAAGAATTAGAAATTGATGGAGTAGCTGATCATGGTCGTGTGGTGATTGAGGCGATTAATGAGCATATTGAAAATGCAGGAATTCATTCTGGAGATGCCACACTTGTTTTGCCGCCACAAAATTTATATTTAGAAACTATTCGGCGTACCAAAAAAATTACCCAGAAAATTGTTAAAGCATTAAATATTACTGGGCCGTTTAATATTCAATACATTGCCAAAAATAATGATTTACAAGTGATAGAATGTAATTTGCGTGCTTCCCGTTCTTTTCCTTTTGTTTCAAAAGTGACTAATCATAATTTTATTGAAATTGCTACCAAAGCAATGTTAGGAAAAAATAATACGGCACATTATAAAACGTTAGAATTAGATTACGTTGGTGTGAAAGCACCACAATTTTCTTATCAACGGTTAAAAGGTGCGGATCCAGTTGCGCACATTGAAATGGCTTCAACAGGAGAAGTAGCGTGTTTAGGTGAAAACCTTCACGATGCTTTTTGGCGTGCTTGGCTCTCATCAGAGCAAGCGATTGTTAATAAAAGCATGTTGGTGTCGATTGCTGATCCATACAAAACTAAAATTTTACCGTGGTTAGTCAATCTTGAAGCGCTAGGTTGGCGTATTTACAGCACAGAAGGGACACATTCTTTTTTATTTAAAAATGGTGTAGCAACTTATTTTGTTTATAAAATGAGTGAAAAAGGTGAGCCGAATGTGCAAACAATTATTTCTCAACGCAAAGTAGATTTGATTGTTAATGTTCCTAGTCATCCTGTTAAAAACGAGCAAACGCATGGTTATAAGATTCGACGAATGGCAATTGATCATCATATTGCGCTTATGACAAATCCACAAACCATTCAAATCATGTTGAAATGTTTAGTGGATTTAAAAGATGCTGTGCTCCCGGTACAAACGTGGCGTGAAATTGTGAATGGGGACAATGATCCATGTCTATGAATACACTTTATACTAAAGATATTATTTCATTTACGGATTTAAATACCGAAGAAGTGCAGTTAATATTGCAAACAGCCAAAAAAATAAAAGAACGATGTGTCACTTGCTCCATTCAAGATAAATTAATTGCGAATTGTTTTTTTGAACCATCCACACGTACGCGTTTATCTTTTGAAGCGGCAATCTTCCGTATGGGTGGTAAAGTGATTGGTTTTCCTGATGATAGTAGTTTATCAGTAAGAAAAGGAGAAACGTTATCTGACACGATGCGTGTGATTGCAGGTTATGCTGATTTAATTGTCATTCGTCATCCGCGTGATGGTTCTGCACGATTAACAGCAGAAGTAGCTGATTGTCCAGTGATTAATGCTGGAGATGGTGCGAATCAACATCCGACTCAAGCGCTTATTGAATTATTTAGTATTCAAGAATGTCAATCAAGTATCAATGGATTATCGATTGCTTTAGTGGGTGATTTGAAATATGGTCGTGCCATTCATTCATTTATTGAAGCATGTTTAATGTTTGATGTACGCTTGTATCTTGTGTCACCAGAGTTGTTGATACTGCCTGATTCTATTTGTGACAAATTAAAAAAACGTGGGGTGCGCTTTTCATTTCATCAACAAATTGAAGAAGTCATACCAAAAGTCGACATTTTATATATTACGCGTATTCAACAAGAACGTTTTACAGAAACGGAATATCAATTGATTCAAAGTAAATTTATTTTAACAGCAAACATGTTAGAAAAGGCCAAGAAAAATTTAAAGGTTTTGCACCCATTACCACGAGTGAATGAGGTTGCACTCGATGTTGATCACACACCCTACGCTTATTATTTTCAACAAGCGAGCAATGGCGTGGTGATTAGACAAGCATTGTTAGCTCTTATTTTGAATGAGGAGTTGCCATGAATGATATGCTTTCTGTCTCAGCAATTAAGAATGGTACAGTGATTGATCATATTGTAGCAGGACAAGCGTTACGCATTATTTATTTATTAGGGTTACAAAAAAATAATAATCAAGTAACGATTGGTTTGAATTTACCTAGCAAGCGTTTGGGGATAAAAGATTTAATTAAAATTGAGAATCGAGTGCTCACTGAAGATGAAGCAAATGAAATTGTTATTTTTTCCCCAGTTGCAACAATCAATGTGATTCAGAATTTTCAAGTAGTTGATAAAATAAAAACACATTTACCATCTGTCACACATGGCGTATTTGTTTGCCCCAATCACCTGTGTGTAACGCAAATAGAACCGATCTCGAGCTATCACTATATTCATGAACAGGGAAAAAAAATCAGTTTAATTTGTCATTATTGTGAAAAAGAATTTGATCGCGATCAAGTAAAGGTAGCGGTGTAATGAGCCGATTAGTGAGCATAATCGGCTCACGATCTATAATTCAACAATCTGATTGGCCTCATTTTCGATATGATTTATCTACCCTAGGAGCGCTTTTTGCGACACAACCGAGGGAATGCCTGTGAATAGTTACTCTAGAAATTTCTATTTCGATTTCAAATAAATCGGGGCAAACGGGGTGGTTTGAATAAACTCAATCAAGCTTTCTTTCAGTAATTCTAGTAGTGCTAAAAATGTAACCACTACTCCTAAGCGTCCTTCGTGAAGATCGAATAATTCACTAAAAAGAAAATGTTGTTGTCCTTGTGTTTTAGCCAGAATATGTGACATTTTTTCGCGCACAGAGAGGTTTTCCATTTGAATAGAATGGTTAGCTTGGAATTCAACACGTTTTAATACATCCGAAAAAGCGAGTAGCAGTTCTTTTAGGGATGTTGTTGGCAGTGGTTTTGTGACAGAAATGGAACTCGCATCAACGTGCACCGCAAACGTATCACGTTCAAGTTGTGGTAATTGATTAAGCGCTTCCGCCGCTTGTTTATAACGCTCATATTCTTGCAATCGGCGTGCCAATTCTGCTCGAGGATCTTCTTCGGGATGTTCCGGATCTACTACATGCGGTAGTAACATGCGCGATTTAATTTCAGCAAGAATGGCTGCCATCACTAAATATTCAGCGGCAAGTTCTATGGAGAGCTCTTGCATGAGTTCAATATATTCCATGTATTGGCGCGTAACTGCGGCGATAGGAATATCGAGAATGTCGATATTTTGCTTTCTGATAAGATAGAGCAAAAAATCAAGCGGTCCTTCAAATGCCTCGAGAAAAACCTTCATGGCATCAGGAGGGATGTATAAATCTTGTGGTACACTTAAAATCGCCTGCCCTTTTACCGTCGCAATTGGAGCGATTAAAGTGGATTCAACACTAGTGATTTCGATAGAATGCATGGGTTTAAGTATATCTAAAATCGTTATTTTTTGGTAGATTTTTTGTGAAAATAGGCACACAACATGAAAAAAGCCGTTATTTTATTATCCGGAGGATTGGATTCTGCAACCTGTTTGGCTTATGCCAAATCACAAGGGTTTGATTGCTATGCACTCGCTTTTGATTATGGGCAAAAACATCGGGTTGAGCTCCATGCAGCTTGTGCAATTGCGGCGTATTTTGATGCAAAAATACGTGTTTTTAAATTAGCGATCGACCAATGGGGTGGTTCAGCGTTAACGGATCCAGCTCTTTCTATTCCTCATTACGATGCTAAGCAGACAGCTATTCCTGTCACATACGTTCCAGCGCGTAATACCATTTTTCTATCTATCGCATTAGGATGGGCAGAAGTGTTACAAGCAAAAGATCTTTTTATTGGAGTGAGTGCAGTGGATTATTCTGGTTATCCTGATTGTCGTCCTGAATATATTCAAGCTTTTCAGCAGCTAGCGAATCTTGCCACTCAATATGGGGTTGAGCAAGGCGGTATTCAACTCCATACGCCTTTAATTCATTTATCAAAAGCTGCAACTATTCAATTAGGTATTCAATTAGGTGTGCCATATGAAAAGACAATTTCTTGTTATCGCGCCAATGATTTAGGCCAAGCTTGTGGTTGCTGCGATAGTTGTAGTTTTAGAAAGAAAGGATTTAGTGAGGCGGGTATAGTTGATCCGACAGGTTATGTTTGATCGTATCAAACAAGCAGCAGCCTTACTTCATGAAGGAAAATTAGTTGCTTTCCCAACAGAAACGGTATACGGCTTAGGTGCGGATGCAATGAATGAAGCTGCAGTTTCACGCATTTTTCAAGTCAAAAAGCGCCCTTATAATCACCCTGTTATTGTGCATCTTGCGGATATCAACGAACTTGCAGATTGGGCAATAGATATTTCACCGTTTGCTTATCAACTTGCGAAAGCATTTTGGCCTGGTCCGCTTAGTATCCTATTAAAAAAACAGCCGCATGTTCTTGATGTGGTCACAGCAGGAGCAGCAACCATTGGTTTACGCATGCCGCATCATCCTGTCGCTCAAGCGTTATTAAAAGAATTTGGCAGTGGAATTGCGGCGCCTTCTGCTAATCGGTTTACTCATATCAGTCCGACTACTGCGCAAGCTGTTTATGAAGAGTTAGGAGGTGCAGTAGATTTAATATTAGATGGCGGTGCTTGTGAGGTGGGTTTAGAATCTACTATTATTGATTTAAGTTGCGAGCAACCTATTATTTTGCGACCAGGAATGATTACTGCAAAAGCCATTGCTGAAGTATTGAATATGCGGCTTATTGTTACACATCAAGATGCACCTGTTACTCGTGCACCAGGCATGCATCATGTGCATTATGCGCCAGAAACGAAAACTACCATCCTTGAAACAAGCGAGATCAATCTTTTTTTGCAAGCATTACAACTTGAAGAGTTGCCTATTGCACTTGTGGTGTGGTCTTCTTTCTCGGCTCCTTTTCCAGCGAACGTGCATGTGATTCCTATGCCAACTAGTGCTTCTTCCTATGCACATGATCTTTATCAAACGTTGCGTTCATTAGATACTGGCTACTATAAGCAAATTGTGATTGAAAATACTCCAATGCATGTGGAATGGGAAGCGATACGGGATCGATTATATAAAGCGAGTGGATCATCATGAATAGATCATTCACAAAAGATAAAACCATTGAACACATTCGTGGGCCTGCTGGAAAATTAGAGGTAGCAATTGATGAACCGATTGGTGAAGAACGCCATGCTTGGGGAATTGTTTGTCATCCGCATCCTTTGCATGGCGGCAATATGCAAAACAAAGTCGTGACAACATTAGTCAAAACATTTCAATATTTAGGGCTAACAACCATCCGTTTTAATTTTCGTGGTGTGGGTAGAAGTGAAGGTGAATTTGCGCATGGTATAGGTGAATTAGAAGATCTTTTAACAGTGATTGAATGGGTACAGCAAAGTAATAAGGGCAAAGAAATTTGGCTGGCAGGATTTTCTTTTGGGGCATATATCGTAGCAAAAGCTGCAACACAAATCAGTGTGGGGCAATTGGTGACTGTTGCGCCACCGGTACAAGATTATTCTTTAGAAACATTGCCGTCCATTCTTTGCCCGTGGATATTAATACAAGGTGAGTTGGATGATGTGGTTTCACCAGCTGCAGTATTATCATGGGCTGAAAGTCGTTACCCGAAACCGCTGATTCTTCGTTTTCCCGAAGCAGGACATTTTTTTCATGGCCAATTGATTGAGTTACGTACACAATTGGAGCAAGCATTATTGCAATTGCAGGAAGGTCATTTTTCATAGATGTTTTTTCTGTGGCCTATGCGCAGTACAAGAACAATTAGCTCCCTCTCTTCAATATAATACAGTTTGAATACAGATTTTAAAGGGATAGAAAATCATAAACGAGAACAGTTCTCATTTGTATTGACAATGCAATCAGTCAACAGGATACTATGCTTTTAAGGCGTTCACTGAACACTTTAGAATTTATCATAACATACAAGGACATACTATGTTAGTTGGGCATCTCAAAGCAGGTCAAAAAGCACGTGTTATTTCAATTGGCGCTATTCATCCCGCCTATCGTCAACGGCTCCTATCTATGGGGCTTCTCCCTGGTACCGAATTTACAGTGTTGCGTATGGCGCCACTTGGCGATCCTATTGAAATTGAAGTACGTGGCTTTGCTTTAAGTTTGCGTAAAGATGAGGCAAATATTCTAGAGGTTGAAGGATGTTAAGTAATGACATCGATTGCACTCGTTGGTAACCCTAATTGTGGTAAAACCACTCTATTTAATGCTTTAACCGGCGGACGGCAAAAGGTAGGTAATTGGCCGGGGGTGACAGTTGAGCGTAAAAGTGGGCGTTTTATTGAAGCAGGCGAGTCAATTGAGACAATCGATTTACCTGGTATTTACTCACTTGTTTTAAGTGAAACCAGTGCTGTTGATGAGCGCATTGCTTATGAATTTATTTTAAGCCAGCAAGCAGAGTTAGTCGTCAATATTGTGGATGCTAGTAATCTTGATCGGCATCTTTATCTTACGCTACAGCTATTGGAAATGAATATACCGATTATTTTAGTATTGAATATGATGGATGTTGCACGTGCGCGGCATATGCATATCGATATTCAACAATTATCAAAAACACTAGGATGTCCTGTTGTTGCTATTGAAGCAAATAAAGGTCATGGTATTCGTGAATTAAAGCGTGAAGTGGTAAACGGTGTACATGTTACACCTGATGGCGCATTTAAACATTATCCTGATATTATTCAAACAGCTATAAAAAATTTAACGCATGTCATGGCAACAAAAGAAAAATGGCGAGCGCTTCGCTTACTTGAAAATGATGCTTATGAAAAACAAACAATTTCAGCTGCTGTTTTAACAGAAATTACTGCGCAGCAAACATCTATTCGACACACACTATATGAAGATGCGGATATTATCATTGCTGATGCGCGTTATCGTTTTATTCAAGAGGTGCTTTGCGCGTGCCTATTGCGTTCTACTGAAACGAAACGAACTTGGACGGCGCGTTTTGATAGCATTTTGTTAAATCGTATTGTTGGCATTCCTATTTTTTTAGTGATGATGTATTGCTTATTTTTCTTTTCAATTAATATTGGTGGCGCGTTTCAAGATTTTTTTGATATTGGTAGCCAAACTATTTTTGTTGATGGTTTAGCTTATGTATTGACGCATATCGGCGCGCCTGCTTGGCTGACGGTGTTATTAGCACAAGGCATTGGTCGAGGAATGAATACAACGGTGACATTTATTCCTGTGATTGGCTCCATGTTTTTATTTCTTGCACTTTTAGAAGATTCGGGTTACATGGCGCGCGCAGCATTTGTTGTCGATCGATTCATGCGAGCAGTTGGATTACCTGGCAAAGCTTTTGTACCTATGATTGTTGGTTTTGGCTGTAATGTGCCAGCGGTCATGGCTGCACGCACCTTGGAAAATAAACGCGATCGTATTCTCACTGTTATGATGAGCCCGTTTATGTCTTGTGGCGCACGTCTTGCCATTTATGCTGTATTTACTGCTGCATTTTTCCCAAGCGGTGGGCAAAACGTGGTATTTGCTTTATATCTTATTGGCATTGTTATGGCCATTATGACGGGTTTTGTTTTACGGACCAGTTTATTAACAGGCGATCCTTCGCCATTAGTGATGGAATTACCGCCCTATCATATGCCAAATTTAAAAACATTGTGTTTACATGCTTGGCAACGTTTGCAACGTTTTGTGTTTCGTGCAGGTCGATTAATTGTGCCTATTTGTGTGTTGATTGGTGTATTAAATTCTTTATCATTGAATGGTTCATTGATTGCAAGCAATGGTGATTCAACATCGTTGCTTTCTTTTATTGGTCAGTGGGTCACACCCATTTTTTCTCCTATGGGTATTCGCGTAACCAATTGGCCTGCAACGGTTGGTTTGGTAACCGGTATCCTTGCAAAAGAAGTTGTGGTTGGAACGTTAAATTCACTTTATTCACAGATGGGTCATTTTGCAGCAAGCATAGATACGTTTCAATTTTGGGGAGGCTTGCAAGAAGCTTTGCGTTCTATTCCTGCTAATTTAGCGCAATTAAATCATGCGTTTGGTAATCCTATACTTGCCAAAGCGCCTATTGGAGAAGTTGATCAAGGGGTATATGGTTTAATGTATCAGCAATTTGATGGGCAAATAGGTGCATTTGCTTATTTATTATTTGTGTTGTTATATTTTCCTTGTATTTCGACAACAGCTGTTATGTTACGCGAATTGCATCGTGGCTGGTCGGTTTTTTCAATAGTATGGATGACAGGCATTGCTTATAGTGTCGCTGTTATTTTTTATCAAGCTGCTACATGGTGGCGACATCCTATCTCATCATCGTTATGGGTGATGACATTACTTACCATTTTTATAGGTACGATTGTTGCTATTCGTTGGTATGCCGGAGGAAGAGCACATGAGCTTGCTTGATATTAAACAGCATATGATGAAAGTGAAAATGGCAACATTAGGAAGCCTTTGTCATTTGTTTTGCGCAGAACCGGATACGGTGCGTTGTATGCTAAGACATTGGATAGCAAAAGGTAAAATTCGCCAATGTATCAAAACACCAGCTTGTGGTAGCAAATGCTTCAAATGCCCAAGTACAATGATTGAGATGTATGAGTGGGTGATTGATGAACAGCCAATTTAAATATCAAGATTTAGAACTTGCTTATAGCTATTCTTGCTTACGAATGCGGGCTGGTTTTTTGTATGAGTCATAGTCTAACAACATGTGACTTTCTTATTATTGGTGGCGGTATACTAGGCCTTAGTCTTGGACTTCAATTAAAAAAAACGTTTGGCAATTCAAACATAATTATTATTGAAAAGGAAATAGATTGTGGCCTGCATGCTAGTGGCCGAAATAGTGGAGTGTTACATGCTGGATTTTACTATACGTCAGATAGTTTAAAAGCTAAATTTACCAGATTGGGTAATTTGGCGCTTACTGAATATTGTCTACAAAAAAACATATCGATTAATAGATGCGGCAAATTGGTAGTATCAAGAAACGAACAGGATTTGTTTTTTTTAAGTGAATTATTAAAACGCGGTCAACAGAATGGTGTTTTATTACATGAACTAACTGACAAGGAAGCGAAAGAAATAGAACCTAGAGTGATTACTTATCATAAAGCTTTATTTTCACCACATACTTCTTCAGTTGATCCAAAAAAAATAATAGATTGCTTAAAAGCGGATGTTCAACAGGAAGAAATACAAATTCATTACAAAACTAAATATTTAAAAATGAAACCTCATAATATTATCTTGACTTCGAAAGGAAAATATCAAGCAGGATATGTCATTAATGCAGCGGGATTATATGCAGATAAAATCGCGAAAGATTTTAATTTTTCCAAACAATACTCTATTTTACCATTCAAAGGAATTTATCTTTATTCAAATGAACCAATTCATGCGCTCCGTACTCATATTTATCCCGTTCCAAATTTGAAAAATCCATTTCTTGGCGTGCATGTTACTATTACGGTAGATGGAAGAATAAAAATTGGTCCAACCGCGATCCCCGCGTTTTGGCGGGAACAATATAAATTATTTAATAATTTTAAATTAATCGAACTAATGGATATTTTGTTAAAGCAAGTGAATTTATTGATGTTTTCAACATTTGATTTTAAATCGTTAGCAATTGAGGAATTAAAAAAATATTCTAAATCTTCTTTAGTTCATTTAGCAAAATTATTAGTTGCCGATGTTAAAAAAGAACAATTTACGAGATTCGGAGTGCCTGGTATACGCGCACAATTATTAAATACGAAAACCAAGAGTTTGGAGATGGATTTTATTGTAGAGGGAGATAAACACTCGATGCATATTTTAAATAATGTATCTCCCGGATTCACCTCTTCTTTTCCTTTTTCTCAGTATATTGTCGATCAAATTAAATGTCTTATTACTGGTGCCGCATCATGTAAATAGATTCCCCACGCATTCAGAATACGGTCCTTTCATAATGACATTTGCATTAATGTATAACATGTGTTATACATTAATATAGAGGTGATTTTTATGCATAAAATAGCGACCATTAATACTCGTATAGAACCCAAGCTTAAAACACGAGCTGAGGCAATTTTACACAAAGTTGGATTAACATCCGCTGAGGCTGTTAGATTGTTTTATATGCAAGTTTGTTTAAATCATGGATTACCATTCAAGGTAAAAATTCCTAAGAAGGCAACAATTAAGGCAATGCATGATGCAGATAAACGAAAAACACATCAAGCTAAAAGTGTGGATGAATTATTTGAAGACCTAGGGTAATCATGCTTAAAGTAGAATATACGACTCAATTTAAGCGTGACTTAAAACTTGCCAAGAAACGTAAAAAGGATATGGCTGCTTTACAGCAGATAATGAAAAAAATTGAACATGAAGAAAACCTAAGTCCCAAACTAAAGGATCATCCTTTAACCGGTAATTGGAAAGCTCATCGAGAACTTCATGTGGAGCCAGATTGGTTATTAATCTATAAATTAATTCTTGAAGAAAAAGTGGTTGTTTTTGTTAGAACAGGAACTCATTCAGATTTATTTAAATGAGGGCTCTACCCACCATTTGTCTGATGAACCTCTAGAAATAGCGTTTTTTTTGCGAAGCGCTTGTCGAGACGCCTTCTAATGATTATCAAATACGATGAATAATGATTGTTAGATCAACTTTTCTAAAACCGTTCTTCTAAAAACAATTGCCACTCGTTCCAAGGGATGGCTAAAATATTTTTATCGATCTCGCGGCGAAATGGTACACGGCATACAATCACTGCTTGTTTTGCTTGCGTATATTCTTGCATAAAAAGCTGCAAATGCCGCGCATCTTTTAGGGTTGGATGTGTTGTCCATTTGATTTCGATAGGTAGTAATTCATGATCGGATTGAATGATTAAATCGACTTCAGGACCATTAGCATCGCGCCAAAAATATAATGTTTGCATAGGAGCAAAATATTGTTGCCAACGCCATGTTGTTAATGTTACCCACTGCTCAAATAAATTCCCATAATTTTTTTCTGCCAAAGGAGCACTTTCTTTGGCACAAGCTCTTCTTACACCAAGATCAAAATAAAAATAACGAGAGGATTTAATCAGTCGTTTGCGTACACCTTGAATGAAAGGATCAATACGAATAGCAATCATGCAATCTTCTAAAATTTGATAATATTCTTTGATAGTAGTATGAGAAATCCCTACATCTTCGCTTAAGCGATTAAAATTAGTGATTTTTCCAGATTCACCTGCTGCAAGTTGCAAGAATCGTGAAAAATGTCCCAAATCGCGAACGAGAGATTCGGCGCGAACTTCTTCTTCTAAATAAATATTGGAATAACTCATTAAATCGGTGTTTTTGTCTTCATTATTTTTCAATAAAATAATGCCTGGTAACGATCCACTATTTAATTCATCTATAAGCGAAATGGTTGTTGGCAATTCAGAGGGGATGAGTGGCGTGAGTGTGAGCGAAATGACTCTCCCGGGGAGTAAATTAATTTCTGTTTGTCGTCGTAGTTTTCTGGCGGATGATCCGGTAATAATACATTGTGCAATCTTTTCATCGATGAGTAACTGCAAAATATTCATAAGATGAGGACAACGCTGCACCTCATCAATGATTATTTGGGGTCGCCTTTTAAGTGATGCTGCTAATGTTTTTATTTCTGCCAATAAACTGGATGGCAATTGTTCATAATGCCTACGAAGTTCATTATCCATTAAATTAAGATACCTATCGTGTGGCAGAGTTTTAATCAGGGTTGTTTTACCTGTTTGCCTGGGTCCGAGTAGTAAAATACTTTTTCCACGTTCCAAGCCGTGTTTTATTTTACTTGTAATACAACGAGTTACTATCATTGAATATCTCTTTAAA
>Ga0155613_1115_pt1 | contig 22697 bp, 20 predicted proteins | sample RifCSPhighO2_12_FD_107270 | JGI IMG/M metagenome (GOLD analysis project Ga0155613, IMG submission 107270) | Gammaproteobacteria bacterium RIFCSPHIGHO2_12_FULL_37_34
ACCGACGAGAGAGTTTAACTCGTTTAGGCTTTAAATTTAAAAATCGTGAAGATTTTCCAGATTGTCAATTGATTTTAGAAGCTTATCAAAAATGGGGCATCACATTTGTTTCTGAGCTTACGGGTGATTTTGTATGCGCTATTTGGGATCAATCGTGCGACCGTTTTTTTTTAGTGCGCTCTCCTACAAGTTGGCGCAATCTCTTTTATTTAAGAAAACAAGATGGCTCCATTTATTTTTCTAACACAATTCAATTAATAACCGAGCAAAAACATTGTTCAAGACGGGTCAACACAAATAAAGTGATTTCTTTTCTCATGTTAAGAGTAGTGCATGAGATGAATAATACTTTTTATCAGGATGTTTTAAAAATACCATCTGGGCATTATTTGGAATGCGTTGCCGGGAGATCGCCAACATTAAAACGGTATTGGTCTGTTGAAGCCGTGCAAGCTCATCCGCTTATTTTGACTAGTTGCGACGATTATTATGAAGCTTTTCGTGACTTATTTCAAACCGTTGTTTCGGATTATATTCCAACAGGCCAAGTGTTTACTCATTTAAGTGGTGGTTTAGATTCTTCCTCAGTGACTGCAATGGCAGCACACATTTTGCAGCAACAAGCGCGATCTCTTATCGCATTAGGCTACATACCATCTCGCGATAAACAAAATCCATGCGCCAATTGGAATTATTCAGATCAATCATACATGGAAGCAGTGGTTCAAAAATTTAATAATATTACGTTGCATCCTGTTTCATCCAGCAAGCAATTATTTTTTCATCAGCAATATTATTCTTGGTTGGATGAACCTGTGTTAAACCCCATGAATATAACGTGGATGATGACTTGTGTTGAAAAGGCGCGTGCTAGTGGTAGCGAAGCCATTTTAGTAGGACAAGGTGGCAATTTTACTATTTCTTGGCCTACTGCTCCTTTTGTTTCTTTTTCCGAATTAAATTTATGGCATCAAATGAGGAGAGTATTATCACAGGTGAAGCAATCCTGTTATGCATCCATTTCACCCCCTCCTTGGCAATTATTTTCAGCGATTCATGCTAAATTAGCTGCGACTTATCGCAAAAATTTTTACATTGAAGAACGGTTAAAAAAAACAGGTGACCCTAGGGCAGCTGTATTTAATTATGGAATGTCGGATTACGCAGCTAATTTTTTTTCGCTCACACGCCATGTGTTTCAAATGGAACATTTGGATCCTACGCAAGATAGACGCATTATGGAATTTTGTTTACGTATACCTCTTTCTATATTAATGAAGCAAGGGCGTAGTCGACTATTGGTGCGAGAAGGATTAAAAAACATTGTACCTGATGTAATTTGTGAGCGCACAACACGCGGCATGCAGTTGCCAGATTGGGCGATTAAATTCGAACAACAAAAATTAGTTTTCAAAGATTGGTTGCACGCGTGGCGCCACACAATCATCGCGGAATTTTTGGATATTCCGCAATTATTGCAATTATTGCATCGTTGGGATTATGCGAGAGTAGAAGAAAGCAGTGGTAAAACGCATGTTCATTTTCAGATAACATATCGTCATAAATTTTTGCGCGCTTTAGAAGTAGGCTCGTTTTTAGCAGCCAATCGGTTGGTATAATTTTTTATGTATCATTATCATGCTTTTGGACTCCAAATTTGTTCTGATCTTGCATTGATTGATTTGCAAAAAAAAGCGTGCCATCAGAAAATAGATGTTTCCATTCAAGCGGCTGATTTACCCTATCAATTAGCTCATCCCATCAAACAAAGTCATGGTTTAATGGGCCATAAACATGTGTTGCTTTTAAATATTCCTGAAGTAGCACGATTTTTAATTTCCGATGGAAAAGAAATACGTTACCACATTTATTCTGGTGTACATTCAGATACCTTGCGATTATTTTTACTTGGGTCTTGTATGGGTGCGCTATTGCAACAGCGTGGTTATATTGTGTTGCATGGCAATGCTATTTCACGTGATGGTAACAGGTGTGAAGTGTTTGTAGGGCACCGAGGAGCAGGAAAATCGACACTCGCTGCCTGGCATTATTTGCAAGGAGCTTATGTATTAACAGATGATGTATGCGCTATTTATTTTGATCAAGATGGCAAACCATGGGTTATTCCTAGTTTTCCACAATTAAAAATAAGACAGCATGCTGCTCATTTACTAAAATTACCGACAACCGCATTCAAAAGACGCATACAACCAAATGATGAAAAATATGTGCTATCTATTGAGCATCAATTTGTAAATCATGCTTTACCTCTTGTCAGTGTGAATGAAATCACATCTCTTTATGATAAGAATGTAAGAGGGGTCAAGAAATTAGAATTATTAGTACAACATAGTTATCGGTATCATTTTTTATCGTATATGGGGTGTATGACTTCTTATCTTCGCAAGCTCATGCAATTGGCCGCAGTGACGAGAGTACAACAAACAAAACGCCTCATGATATCTCAGCCATGCTTATAGGCATGACTGAGGTGAAAAAAAATTATTTTTTTAAGCTAGGAAACCCAACAGTCACTTGCCCTTGTGCCCAGGTATCTGGAATGGCATTATCATTTGTCCAGGCGACATTATTGTTAGCATAAGCTTGGCACGTAAAGAATGAACCAGCAGCGACGTGGGTGGTGGTGCCATTACATATCGCAATGATGCCATTTAACGATGCACCCGCATCATTTCTCATGAATGGATGTATAATGACATTAACAATGGTTCCACTATTTTGAACAGTGACTGATTCTAGTGAATTAATCAGCAGCCAATCGCGGGTCATTTGAACATCTAGTTTGTTAGGCACAGAGATGATTTGATTGGCGAACACATGACTGCTAAAGAGAAATAATAAAAGAAAAGCAAATTTTTTCATAGGTAACTCCTGTAGAGTTTATAAATGATCATCATTGATCACAAATGATTATGTCTTGTTATAAGCGCAATGTCAAAATGAACATTCTCCAAAAATGGGATCATCGCGATGATTTGCTCGATTTGAGAATAAGCCTCATAATAGGAGAGATTCTTTTCATCAAGGGAAAGCATGTTTAGTTATTTAAAACGGATTTTTTTAGGTGCTCCTCTTAATCCGCTCCATCCTCAAATACGACGCCATGTTGCATTAATCACGTTGTTGGCATGGGTTGGGTTGGGAGCTGATCCTCTTTCTTCTTCTTGTTACGGACCTGAACAAACTTATCTGGCTTTAGGTCAACATACACATCTTGCTTTATATATTGTTGTTTTGGTGGTGATGACTATTTTCATTATCTCAATTGGATATAACCAAGTGATTGAGTTATTTCCGAGCGGAGGAGGTGGTTATAAAGTAGCAAGCAAATTATTGCATCCTTATGTTGGATTAGTTTCGGGTGCTGCGCTTATTGTTGATTATGTGTTAACGATTACAGTCTCTATTGCTAGCGGAGCAGATGCTGTCTTTAGTTTAGTACCTATCTGGTGGAGTGCTTATAAATTACCGACCGAAGCCTTAGCCATTATTTTTTTATTAACACTTAATTTACGAGGAGTGAAAGAAGCTATTCAAACTTTGCTACCTATTTTTCTTGGATTTATTGTTATTCACTTATCGTTGATTATTTATGGTATTACCGCCCATTCGCAGGGTTTAACAATGCTCGCTCCTATTGCCATGCATGAAACACGTGATCTTATCCAATCGGTTGGTCTGTTATCCATGATTGGTATTATCTTGCATGCCTATTCATTAGGATCAGGAACATATACAGGATTGGAAGCGGTATCGAATAACGTACAACGTTTAGCAGAACCACGCATTATAACCGGCAAGCGAACCACTTTTTGTATGGCAGCGTCTCTTAGCGTGATGGCAGGTGGCATCATTTTACTTTATTTGCTGTGGGATGTTAAACCTGTTCCTGGACAGACATTAAATGCAGTGGTGTTTCATTCGATATTGGGCTCAAGCTGGTTAGGCGAACTTTTATTGATAATCACGTTAGGCCTTGAAGCAGGTTTATTATTTGTTGCTGCAAATGCTGGTTTTGCTGCAGGGCCTAATGTATTAGCTAATATGGCTGTCGATGGTTGGGTACCCAATCGATTCCGTCATCTTTCCAATCGTTTAGTTGAACAAAATGGACTGATTATATTTGGTATTGCGGCTTTAATCATTTTGATTTGGACAACAGGTAGTGTGGCCTTGCTTGTTGTTTTATATAGTATCAATGTCTTTATAACGTTTTCATTATCATTATTGGGTATTTTTGTTTATTGGATCAAACATCGAGCATCCAAAGCCTGGTTATGGTATGCCCTGTTTTCAGGTTTTGCCTGCATCATTACAACGAGTATTTTAGGAATCACATTATTCTATAAATTTAGAGCAGGTGGGTGGCTCACCATTGTGATTACTTCTACTTTAATTGTGATATGTTTATTAATTAAAATGCATTATCGTTTTGTTGCAAAAAAACTTGAGGAACTAGATAGCTTATTACAACAACCTTTAATTGAGCGGGATATTTCTCCTGTAGCCATTGATCCTTATTTACCGACAGCGATTATATTCGTGAATACACCTAGTGTAGCTATGCATACATTTTTATCCATTCAACGGCTTTTCCCAAACCAATTTAAGAATTATGTATTTCTTTGCGCTGGAGCGATTGATGTCGAAAGTTTTAGTGGCCAGGCAGAATTGGAAGCGATGCAGACTAAAGCAAATCATTTATTAGATTATTTAGTAAAATTTTGTTATCAACACGAACTTGCTGCAGAAGGATATGTTGCCTTTGGTACGGATACGATCAATGAACTTAAAAAGTTAGCAGATACAGTAGGAGATAAGTATCCTAACGCCATTTTCTTCGCGAGCCAATTGATATTTAGCCGTGAAAATATGATTACGCGAATTTTACATAATCAAGCGCCGCTTATTCTGCAGCATCACTTGCATTTTCAAGGAAAAAAATTAATGATTATTCCAATGCGGATATAAAACTCGATTTGTTAAAAAACCAAGCCTAAAAAATTAGGCCCTGCACTGCAGGGCCTAATTTTACCAGTTACTAGATAGACTATTTCTTTTTCGATCTTGCTTTAGTCTTGCGACCGCCGCGTTTTTTTCCACCTGATTTCTTAGCTTTATGTTTTTTGCTTGTCTTACTTTTCTTTGCTTTTGCCATGACGTTGGTTTCCTTCAATTGTTAACAATATGTAAATTTAACATTAACACTCAAAAAAGTATAGAACTATTAGGGTGATTACTTAGAATAATTGGATGAGGTCGTAAATTATTTCGCGAATCCGTATGAATTCAGTTTATCAATTCGTATTATCCTGTAAAATCTCGTTTACTATATCTTTTTTTTAAAAAATGGAAAAGTTATGATTATACAACCCAAAGTTCGAGGATTCATTTGTACCACCGCGCATCCCGTTGGATGTGCGCGCTTCGTGCATAAACAAATTGAATACATACGATCAAAACCATCTTTATCTGGTCCTAAACAAGTGTTAATTATTGGCGCTTCAACGGGGTATGGTTTAGCTAGTAGAATTGCGACAACTTTTGCAGCGGGTGCGAAAACGATAGGTGTTTTTTTTGAAAAAGAAGCGGATGATAAACGCACGGCTTCTCCTGGATGGTATCATTCAGTAGCATTTGAGAAAGCAGCACATCAAGCAGGATATTATGCAAAAAGCATTAATGGGGATGCTTTTTCAAATAGCATCAAAGAACAAACGGCAGAATTAATTCGCCGGGATTTTAAAACCGTCGATTTGATTATTTATAGTGTAGCCTCTCCAAGACGATTGCATCCTGTAACTGGGCAATTACATTCTTCGGTGTTAAAACCAATTGGACAACCTTTTGTTGGGAAAACAGTGGATGCATTTCGCAACGAAATTAAAGAAGTTAGAATCGAGCCTGCTACTGAAACAGAAATTGCAGATACAGTTGCTGTGATGGGTGGGGAAGATTGGGCCATGTGGATAGATTATCTTGCTCAACAAGATTTGCTATCAACACATTGTTTAACAGTTGCTTACTCTTATATTGGACCGGCCTTAACACATGCTATCTATAAGGATGGAACGATTGGAAGAGCTAAGGAGCATTTAAAAGCAACGAGCGATCAATTAAACCAACGACTTCAAAAATGGCAAGGACGTGCAGTTGTTTCGGTTAATAAAGCAGTGGTAACGCAGGCGAGTGCGGCTATTCCAGTGGTACCACTTTATATTTCCTTATTGTTTAAGGTGATGAAAGAAAAAGATATACATGAAGGCTGTATAGAGCAGATATATCGCTTACTGAGTGAGCATCTTTATTCTGCAGAACCCTTATCTCTTGACCAAGAAGGCTATATTCGCCTGGATGATTTAGAAATGCGATTAGATGTTCAACAACGCATTATGACATTGTGGCCACAAGTGACTGCCGAAAATTTAACGCAACTAACGGATATAAAAGGTTACTGTGACGATTTTTATCAACTTTTTGGGTTTAAATTGGAGGGGGTGGATTATAATGTGGATGTCGATCCTGTTGCCAAAATCCCATCGTTCACATAGATAGCAAACGAATTCAATGAACATATTCTTCTTATATTCCTAAGGACAGGCTCAAGTTGATCTGATAAAATAATTACTTTGAACCAAGACGGTTCAAGATCTTTCTAAATAAAAGAAAAGGATTGGCTATGCTAAAAAAAATGATTGCTATTAGCATTATCTTTATCAGTAGTATATCGGCAGCTTTTGCTCTAAGAATATATGTTAAGCCGACATTTTCATATCTTAGCACCTCTATTAGTAATGCTCCGAGCTTAGTCTATGCTCCAGGAATAGCAGCAGGATTGGGGCAAGTATTTAATCGGTATTTTTATGTGGGAGGAGAGGTTTTTTGGATTCCTAATACCGTTCCTGTTAATAGTAATACCAATTCTTTTAAAATCACTTATCAATATGGTATTAGCCTTCTTCCTGGGATCGCTTTTGATAATACGCTTCTTGGATATCTACGTTTAGGTATGTTGCGTTCAAACTTTCCGAATTTAAATACTATCGCATCGGCATCACAAATTGGTGTTGGTTTGGAATATAGCCTATCTCCAACATGGAGCGCCAATGGCGAATATGATTATGCACGTTATCGAAGCTCAACAACCAGTGTGAGTACAGCAACCACGGATCAATTTACAATAGGTGTGATGTATAAGTTTAATTTATGAGCGTGTTGGTTTTTATACAAACTGGTCTATCGATTATACTTTTCCTTTCGTTACAAGGTTGTTTAAACGCAGCAATGACTGGGGCTCAAGCTTTTTATAATCGACATAGCATTCAACAAAATTTAGATGATCAATATATTACAATGCAAGCTTATCAAGCGCTTAAGATGAATAGTGATCGATTCAAAGATGCAAATATTTCTATTGCAACCTATAATAACGAAGTGTTATTGGCAGGACAAGTTCCACACGTGTGGCAAAAAATGGAAGCCAAACGTATTATAAAACACATACCTGATGTGGAGCATGTTTATGATAGCATTGCTATTGCTAGTCCGTCATCGACATTAACTCGAATGAGCGATACTTGGATTACGGCAAAAATTAAAGCTAAACTGATTACCTCTGCTGAAGTAGATGCTACAAAGGTAAAAGTGGTTACTGAAAATGGTACGGTTTATCTCATGGGAATTTTACCTATAGAGGAAGCAAAAGCTGCAATAACTGTTGCTAGTACAACAGATGGCGTAGCAAAAGTTGTGAATCTTTTTTCATATATTAAAATTTTAAGAAGTTCTATCTTTTTTAAGAAATATTGAGGGGGGATTTATATGCTTTACCAAGTAAAAAAACAATATGGTCGTGGGAGCGAGACAATTTTTGCTAAATTTAATGATTTAACTGATGCTAACTTATTTATAAAATCAAAGTTAGCGGCTGATTTAGCAGTGAATGAAAAAGTAATCTATCGAATTTATGAGGGCGTTGATTTGGTTGAGGAATTTAATTCAGAGAGCAGCAATCTTACAGCGGCTCAGTCAAGTGGTTCTCGTTCTCAAAGCCAAGCTAGCGCAGCAGGTTTTCGTCCTACACCTTTTAATGCCACACCACGTCCAACAGGTACGCCACCTAAATGGGTTAAAGAAAATGACGAAGAAGAAAAAAAATAAATGTTTTAATTCACTGTACATTGCAATTGATCAATGCGTGCACTCTCGTGAGGCCCGGTAGATAATTTGCCAGAAATGGTAATGGTTTGCTCTGGTTTTACTGCGATATTGCAAGAAGCAGGTAATCCTTGGGAATATAACTGGTTGTTTTTTAAATTAACAATATAAATATTATCCATTTCTACAGTGCGCATGACAGGAAATACTTTACCTTGCTTCGCTGCACGTATGCTTAAACAGCCAACATTACGTATACACATAAAGTATCGATTGTCATTAAATGCGCCAGCAACTTGAATTTTAATGTTAGCGGTATCAAGGGCATATGTGAGTTGTAGGCTGCTTATAATCAATAGTAAACTTAAGATCATTTTTTTCATGAATAGTCTACCGCTCGTTTTGTATGTGTGAAAAAAAATAATACCATTTTATTATTAAGGTTATATTATTGTAAAAATACTAATTTTATCAATTACTTAATAGAACACGTATTTAAAAATAATGTGCTATTGTTTTAATATCCACATTCCCACCTGATAACAGGATACCAATATTTTTATTTTTGAAAAATTGTGTGTGCTCAAGAATAATAGCAAGTGTAATAGCAGCAGAAGGTTCTGCGATAATTTTCATTCTTTCCCATATCAAACGAGTGGCATAAATAATAGTTTGTTCAGAAGCTGTATAAATATCATCAACATGATTTAGAATAATAGAAAATGCCGTTTTACCTAAAGGGGCTAATAAACCATCACAAATTGTATTTGTTGAAGAAGCAGCCAGAACCATTTTTTTACTTTTGAATGAAAGATAAGTATCATTTGCTGTTTCAGGTTCTGCTCCAATGACTATTGTATGAGGAAACAATCCTTTAACAGCGATGGCCGTACCAGAAAGCAAACCGCCTCCCCCTATTGGTGCGATGATCATATCAAGATTGCCGTTTTCAAGAAGAAACTCTAAAGCAGCTGTTCCTTGTCCATCAATCACCTGTTCATTTTCATAAGCGTGTATCATCGTTGCGCCCGTTTGATCGAGAATTTCTTCAAGTGCAATTTTTCTTTTATCAAGTGAAGATTCGCAAAATGTAATGATGGCTCCATACTCACTTACCGCCAACTTTTTTACTTCAGCAGAATTTTTTGGCATTACAATATAGGCTTTTATTCCGCGTAATTGGGCTGCGAGCGCTATCGCAGCTCCATGATTACCGGAAGAATGTGTGGCCACACCATATTGCATTTTATCCGAAGGTAAGGAAAAAACAGCATTACAAGCGCCGCGAAATTTAAATGAACCTGTTTTTTGGAAATTTTCACATTTGAAATATAAATTTGCACCTGTCATTTTATTTAATGTTGAGGAAGTAAAGACAGGAGTATTTTTAATGTAAGGACTAATGCGAATGGCTGCTTCTTTAATTTCTTTAAGAGTAAACATTTATCAATCATTCCTGGATATAAACACGTTATAAAGAATAAGTTATAAGATCTAATAGCAATTGTCCATAAAAAGGATAGAATGGAAATTGTTATTATTTTTTGGGGATCACTATGCTGCAGTCAGCTCAACAATATTTTCTTATTCTATTTGGCATTTTGTTGATTGCTTTATTATATTTTCTTTCTCCTATTTTAACGCCATTTTTATCAGGTGCTTTATTAGCTTATTTATTTCATCCATTAGTAAAAAAATTAGAAAAATATAACATACCCCATTTGCTTAGCGTGATTATTATTTTTTTTGTTTTACTATGCTTGATGATGTTAATTATTGTGATGGTTACTCCCATCATCAATAAACAAATTATTTTATTTATTGAGGTAATTCCACAAATCATAGCCTGGATACAACGCTCTGTGATGCCGTGGTTAACAGGTTGGATGAATATCAATGCATTTCAACCAACCTTATCGACTACTTTATCTAAGACTAATTTTATATTTAGCACACTTTTGAGTTCTGGTTTTACGCTTATCGGATGGATAATTAACCTTATATTAACTCCAGTAGTAACCTTTTATTTGCTTTGTGATTGGGATCGGATGTTGCGATCTCTAAAAAATCTGTTACCGAGAACAATCGAATCTACTGTTGTTAAATTAGTAAAAGAATGTGATGCAGTATTAGGCGCCTTTTTTAAAGGCCAACTGTTAGTGATGTTGGGACTTTGTTTAATATATGGTATTGGTTTATCTTTAATTGGATTGCGTGTCGGACTGATATTAGGAATCATTGGCGGTATACTAAGTGTGGTTCCTTATTTAGGTTCTATTTTTGTAGTTATTTCGGCCTCCATCATGGCTTTGGTGCAATTTGGTTATTGGCAATCATTATTTTGGGTATGGGGTGTGTTTATTATTGGGCAAGCGCTTGAAAGCTATGTATTAACACCCTATTTAATTGGTGACAGAATTGGCTTACATCCTGTTGCTGTGATTTTTGCTATTATGGCAGGCGGCGCATTATTTGGGTTTGTTGGGGTGTTGCTTGCTTTACCTGTTGCGGCGGTATTAATGGTTTTGGTACGCTTTGCTATGCAGCAATATTATGGAAGTAAATTATATTGTAAATAATTAAACAATATACCGTGGTCTTCCCATGGCGAAGTTAACATTATATTTCCAACGCGCTCCAATTTTCCATGCATAAGCATAAGGTTGATAGGTTTTAGGATGTGCTTTTAGCATAAGCGTCCCAATACCAATACCAGAAGTATGTGAAGGCCGAGTATCTTTGCTATGCCCAGAAGGTGCAGAATCAGTAACGCGCAAATAATAGGAATTCGTGTTTTTATTTAAAATGGGTTTATCCATGACAACCATGATGTGTCCATTAGATGCATCTCCTGATCTATTTTGATGACGAAACACAATAATATCACCTGGTTCCAGTTGTTCTATCGTATCAATTTTATCCCAATAATATCTGGTTTTATCTGATAAACGAGTAAAGAAATTATAATAATCATGTGTAGTTGGTTTGTCAGATCCGGTGGTGGATATAAGATGGGAATAAGCTTTAGGGTAAATGGTTTGCAGAATGCGATCGACATAGCTTGAACAATCTAATATGTAGATACCTCGTGAAGTATCAAAATGCGTACCGCCAAGTTTATAAGCGCTGTAACGAAGAGAAGCAATTGTATTATCAATAAATCCAATAATATGTTGCTTAAATGAACTAATGAAATCAGTATGATTGGCGGATTGGTTTTTATATTTTTTGGTATGCAATAATTTTCTAGATTTGTCTTTTTTTGTTTTTTTGTGATAATGGGGGTGGTTCGCTTGTTTTTCTGGCTTTTTCAAGCGAACGGTTTTTTTGTGCATAAGCGATGGCGTTATGTTTGCTGCTAAACTATTTGCTGCTAAACAAGGATGAAACACCCACAATAAGCTGATCAATAAAAGAAATGTTTTGATGTTTATAAATTTGTTCACGATTCTGATAGTCAATAGAATTAATTTTTTGACAGGTGAGTCTAACAAGTGGTTGCTGTAATAACAACTATTTTTTAAAAAATAGTTGTTTTCTGTTTTCAAGGATGTTATCTTCTGTTTCTCATCAAAATTTCCCCCCATCATTATCATTTTTTTTAAGTGTTTCACCACCTGTTTTAATTTTAGAGTCCTGGCTAAAGTAATAGTTAGCCTTATTGCTCATCATGTTTTTTCAAGATTTTCTTCAAGAATTCTTGTTCGGCAAACTAAAATTTTTTGCTGAATAAGTGTGTTTAATCATTTTATTAACTAAAAAAGGAAAAAATTATGAAATTTAAATTTGTAATCAGTGCTTTAATTGCGTCAATGAGTATGAATGCTTTTGCTTTAGAAGGTAAAGGATTTAAGATATTAAGTGAAACGATCGAATCTTCACCTGGCGCAATAGGAGGGTTTATCCAACAGTCTTCATCTTCAAAGCCTTATGTATATACTTGGTCATTAGCACACAATGCGGATGGTCATCCACATCAAAATGTTCGTTTATGGGGGAATCATTCATTTAATGTTAATAATTATACGAAAGAGAAACAAATTTATACGTATAAATATGAAATTACTTGTGATGGCCAATATTTTCGAAAAATTGATAAAGTGCAAGTTGCGCCGGGTGGTTTTCTGACTGATTCCGCGGATTCATTTCTATATACATCGCATTCACGTGCGGGATCGTGGACCATTAATGTCATTACGGATGTAACGGGTGAATCTAGCAATAACCATTCTTCAAATGGTACTTTAAGAATCAATTAAAAATTGAATTTCTTAGCGGCTACTGACAGGTAGCCGTTTAAGATTTTTTTTAAATAAGAGGGAAAGTATATGAAGAGCTACTTCATCACGATCATTTGTTTTTTAATGGGAAGCAGTGTATTTGCTGCAAACGAGGCGCATAAAGATTTTTTACTCGTCAAACTAGATTTTAATTATTCCATACCGCATCCGAAAAAAGGCTATCAAGTGAATCATTTGAAAAATGTTACTTCCATGCGCATCAAAGATTCCGGATGGAAAATCATTGGAAGATCTGAATTGCGAGCAAATGGCGATGTTTTAGTATTATTAGGCCAACTTGAACAAATGAATACTGAAGGGGCCAAAATGAAATTTTTAGTCATCGACTTAACCCGGCAATCTGATTTAGCTTTAGAAACAAGTATGATATTGCATATTGGTCGGCTACAAGAGGTCACGATCAAAAAAGAAGGACGACAAATGAAGCTTAGTGTGATGGTTATATAAGGCCAGATTAGAATGGGGGTGCTTGTTAACCGCTAACAAGGAGCAACAAGTGGCACAGGCTTGACATTGTAACCTATCAGATTACACTTATGGAGTGTGGAATGATAAAAAGCTTTAAACATAAAGGATTAGAGCAGTATTTTACTAAGAACATTAAAAAACTGTTGGATGCGAGGAATTTACTTAAAATCGATCGCATTTTAGATCGACTTGATACAGCAATGATTGTAAAAGACATGGATATTCCAGGTTGGAATTTGCATGAGTTAAAAGGTAATAGAAAAGGTACTTGGAGTGTTGCGGTGCGTAGTAATTGGAAAATTACCTTTCGTTTTGAACATGGAGATTCAGAAGATATAAATTTGGAGGATTATCATTAATGAGCACATTGAGATCAAAAAATCGCAAACCAGTACATCCGGGTGCAATCCTCCGCGAAGATGTGCTGCCATCATTGAATATTACACAAACAGAGCTAGCTGATCGTTTAGGTGTGTCTCGTCGTAGTATTTCGCAAATTCTACATGAACATCGCCCTCTTACTCCTGATATGGCGATTCGATTGGCTCATTTTTTGGGAAATACGCCTGAAAGCTGGCTTAACATGCAACAAGCGTTAGACGTATGGAAGTTAAAACGTAAAAATGCGTGTATCTATGAGCAGATTGAGAAGGTGGCTTAAAAAATATAGGACGAATTTAGATAGAAGTGCGACAATCAAAAAATGTTGCCTATATTCATGGGCCCACTAGGATTTGAACCTAGGACCAAGGGATTATGAGTCCCCTGCTCTGACCAACTGAGCTATGGGCCCAAAATAGCTGGCTAAAGTTGACAATCATATATCGGATTTGGGTGTTAGCCAATGGGTTTACGCCAAATAGTTCAGTCTTGTTTTTCTTATTATAACTAGTTATAATAGTTATTATCACTAGTTATAATAATATACCCAATGCCTCATCAAAGCGGATCAATAAAACGATTTATTTTAAAACATATTACTAAACATCCCGTAGATATTGTAGCAACTACTGCTGAACGGTTTCATGTGACTCGCACGACAGTGCATCGTCATCTCAGTAGTCTTGTGAGGGGTAAACAAATTGTAAAATCTGGAATGACAAAAGATGTGAGATACTATCTGTCTTCTACTTTTAATCGTACGGTGTATTATAATATTGCTCCGGATCTTTCAGAAGATGTAGCGCTTAGAACGGGATTTGAAGATATACTAAAAGCGTTATCAAAAAATAATAAAGATATTTTTACTTATGGATTTACTGAAATTTTTAATAATGCGATTGATCATTCGCAAGGTAGAAAGATCGTTGTTTCAACAGTATGCACCGGAGATTGTCTAAAGCTTTCTATCGCGGATGATGGTATTGGTATTTTTAAAAACATTTATAATGCTTTTAAGCTTGATAATATACGAGAAAGCGTATTGCAATTGACGAAAGGTAAAATGACAACTGATCCTATTCACCATTCGGGTGAGGGGCTTTTTTTTACCATGCGTATTTTTGATCGTGTTGAAATAAAAGCAAATCATTTGTATTATTTGCGAGATAACTTGATAGGTGATTGGAGTATACAATCAGAAAGCGCGCCTCACAGTATGAAAAAAGGATCGATGGTCATCATGACGCTCAACATAAAAAATATTCGAAACCTAACTGATTTATTTAAAACTTACCAACATCCAGAAACATTAGCTTTTGATCGGACTGACATTATTGTAGCCATGGCTAAATTTGGGGATGAAACATTTATTTCCCGATCACAAGCAAAGCGTATTTTGCGAGGATTAGAAAAATTTCAACACGTTACTTTGGATTTTACTAATGTACGATTGATTGGGCAGGGATTTGTAGATGAAATTTTTCGCGTATTTAAAAATAGATATCCTCATATTGAGATTAATTATATTCATGCCAATGCTGATGTGGAATTTATGATAAAACGTAGTTTTTAAGATGATTGAAATGAACCTATATTTTTAACTACGCAAACCCTGATGAGATGGAGAATTCAATCTTAATATACAAACCAGCAATACCAGTGGGATAATAATATCCATCCAAAACCAGCTTCCTGCATTGCCGACAGTCAGATTGTTATTTACCATCATTTGATACAAATGACCAGTTGCATCGCCCCATAACCAAAATGTGTTACCCATAACAGTTGCGACTCTAAATCCATAACTTGCTCTAAATGAGAGTATGCCAATCATGCCAAATCCTAAATTAGCTACAGCAACTTCAAATTGAAAAGGGCTATTTTGCCAACCAATTAAAGCAGCTGTGTAATCAGGGAAAAAAGCATGCATGATGAATGCATAAATGGCAGTTAAACCGAGGGGTAATAGCGCAACCCAACGATAAAAAAATTCATAAATAGATGTCGGCTGTCTACGCAATTTTTGAATCAGCCAATCACTTAATGCAATGATAATTGCTAATAAAAATAATACAAAGCCAAGATTTTCCAATACCAGCACAATTTGATGGTTTAACATCCTTGTTATCCTTCTTATTAAAAAAAAAGTATAACATAAGATCAACTCACTTTAACTTGATTTTGGCCATTTTTAAAATGTAGCCAAAAAGGTGTCATCCTGAGCGTAGCGAAGGATCTTAATATGTACATCAGGAGATCCTTCGAGCAAAAAACGCTCTCAGGATGACAGCGTTTTTCGGTGTTTTATAAAAATGGCCAAAGTCCAATTTAGTCGCTCCTCATGTTAAAGAAGGATTTTTCTTGCGAATTCATTTGAAGTGAAGTTGGGTATGGAGGGGATTTTTTTTGATTTTCTTGAATCAGACTAAATCGAGGTAATAATTTTCCATGTTTGGAAACAGATTTCGATGCTATTTTTTTATCTGCATTTACTATCCATTCGCGCAATAATGTTGCTTTATAAAGATGCATTTTCATTTTATTAGAAGTAATCATGATGTGCTGAGGCAGCAAGTGAAGAAGCAAAATAGTTTTGATGGATTGGCTTACTTCTTCAGGCAAATAGATAACATGTTGTAATTCAGCTAATACACGATCGATTGCCAAGTAAGGAATTAATTTGTGTCGTGCCAGTTGTGCGTTGATCGCGCTTAATAATAAGGCGCTCATTATAAAATCATAATGAGTTGAAGGTTGTTCACCATTCAAATTAGAATTTTCCTGTAATAATATTTCTATCATTTGATGTTGTTGCTTATCCAAATAGTCTGCATTTGATCCTAGAATAAAAGATAATAAGTTAAAACTTTTCATTAATCGAAATGATTGCAAGGCGCAACGAGGATGAAATAATTTAATGGTTTCTAAATATAATCGAGCTGGGTGCACTTGTGAGAGCAAGTGGCGTTGTGTTTTCATAGCATTTTTTGCGGATGGTTCAAGCGAAAAATTCAGCTTAGCAGCAAAACGTATTCCTCGTAGTATTCGTAAAGGGTCTTCTTTAATGCTTTCCACCGGGTCTTTATTCGTGAATCGAATTAATTTACTTTCTAAATCAGTTAGACCGCCAACAAAATCCAATATGATAGCTTCATTGGGATGATAATAGAGCGCATTAATTGTAAAATCGTGTAAATTAAAATCGGAATATAAATTACCATACGCAGAATTTTTGATAATCATGCCACTTTCATTAAATTGGAGCAAATTATTATTGGTTACCGTATGATCACGAAAAGTAGCAATTTGAATGATTTCACCATTATCACATGTTACAATTACAATAGGAAATCGATTGCCAATTACTTCGCTGCGATTAGGAAAAAGACCGGCAATTTTTTCTGGTGGAAAATCGGTAATAATGTCTACATCATTTATATCTAATGTATAATGGTATTGATCAATTAAATAATAATCTCGAATGTAACCTCCATGAATCATCGCGATTGCGCCAACTTGAGTGAGTGTTTTTAAAATTGCGTTTGCATTATCATTTAAAGGGAAAGTATGTCGATAGATGATTGGTTGAGGTTTTGATTCAGCAGGTATTTCTTTTTCTATAGGTGTAGTTTGTACGGGTAAGCTTGCTGTTTGGTGTTCATGTGTTGCGATGACATTGGATAATTCTAATTTATGAGGATAAATGTTGTCTCGTTCAAGTTCAGCCAGATTGATAATGGATTGAAATTGGGTATAGTCAGGAGAAGTGGCGCTTATATTTTTTAACGCATTTTTAGCAAATTGTATAACTTCATTAAATGCTTCTTGTGCTTGGTGGGATAAAGTAGATGAGATTTTCTCGGTGTTCTTACAGTGTTGAAACTTTTCACTTATACCATCAGCAATTGCCCATAAATATTTCACTTCATCTAGTACATTTTTTTTAAAAACAGTAGCAATGGATTCTTGCTGGATATAATTTAATGCTTCATCAAATTTTTTTTTAAGTATTAAACTCGAAAATTCCTGAATAACCTGATTAGGAGTCGGCAGTTTTTGCGTTGGCGCATCTGTTGTTTTGGTGTCCTGTTCAGTTTTATCCTCTTCGTTTTCTTGTTGTGGTGATATTTTTTTTGGTTCCATTTTGTTCTTGTTGCTCAATTTTTTTCTTCCCTGATTTAATTGAATTAATTTGATTTGATCAGCAGCAATTTTATACCCTAATTCCTTAGCTTTTTGATAATACTGCAGGGCTAATGGATAATTGACATGGTTACCTTTTCCAAACTGTAACATTAACGCCAATCTAAAATAAGCATGCGCAGCTTCGATGGGATGTTCAATTAAGTTGGAATATTGTTTGTAAGCATCCAGATATGAATTATTAGCCTTTTTTTGCCAATTTTTTGAATTGATTTTATCAGACTTACTATTTTTTTCATAAATTTGTGCTAATTGAAATGTTGCATCAGCATACTCTTGACCAGCAGCAAGTTCATAATATTCTATTGCTGTTTGAAGATTCTGTTTGACGCCTTGACCTGATTCATATAACGTTCCCAATCGAAATCGTGCTTCGGTATGATCAGACAAACGAGTTACTTCTTGATATAATGTTGCAGCCATTTCGTAATTTTTAAGTTTTTCATACAACTTAGCTTTAGCTATCATGGCACGCGGTTCTTTTTGTAAGGCTGCCAGATGGTATGCTTGTAATGCTTTTTCTTTAGATTCTGGCACCCCGAGCCCACGCTCATACAGTTGGCCTAGTTGGTAATGCGCTTGAGCCATGTTAGCTTGTTGAGCTAAATACATATAATGTTTTGCTGAATTTTCGTAATCTTTTTCTTCTTCCAACAGCAATGCATAATTGAATTTAGCATTCATATAATATTCAGGTATGGAAAAAGTAGTTGATAATGATGAAAATACTTTTTCGTAACAGGTGCTCGCTATTTTTATATTTTTCTCTACACCCAATCCATATTGATAGCAATATCCTAATATAGAATAGGCTTCCGGATCATGATCCTTGATGGCATTTTTTAATTGATCAATTGCTAATTTGTAATGTTTTTGCTTGACGTAAATATTTGCTAATTTACATTGTGCGGGATAGCCAAACTTTTTATAAGTTTCGTTTTTAATAGATAGAATTGCTTTTTTATACCAAAAGATAGCTGTATCATTATCTTGTTTAATTCCTAATCCTTTTTCATACAGATAGCCCATCATATATAATGCTTCGAAGTAACCTTCTTTTGCGAGCTTTTGATACCCTATATAAGCCTGCTGAAAATAGCGATGCGCGTTATTGAGATCTTGTGAGGAGTTACTTTTTGTGAAATAAGCATGACCAATATCATAATAGGCATGTGCAGTACATAAAGGAGCGGATGTGTCTTTTTCCATTACATCCTTATCCTTGTACAGTCGAATGATGAAATAAATTTTGTTTTGTATTTTTTTTGGCAAAGCAAGCCAAGCTGTAAACTCATTAAATGTCTGCATGGCTTTTTTTAATGAATCATTCTTTATATCTTTTTGATTTTCAGCGAGAGCTGGAAGCAATGTAATAGTAATAAAATTGGTCAATTCTTGTAATTGTTCAGTTTGTGCGTTAGCTAAAATATTGTTTGATTTTTTTACTTTTTCTAATTTATTTTTCGATGCGGTCAATAATGTTTCAGCTGCATCGCGTAAATCATTTATATTTATTGGCATTATTCTTCCCCGTTTTTAGAGCAAGATTTTTTCAATTTTAAAATAATCTAATGAACTTTGACATGAATTAAGATGTGCGTCAATTAGGGCAAGGCTAGACTTATATTATTTCCTGGCGCAAAATACCTCATCAGTATTTTTGGGAAAGGGATGAGGTATGTGGCAAAGGAAGCAAGCTAACAATAAAAACTACATGATTTACATGATAGCCGCAGTTGCCGGATTGGGTGGTTTTTTATTTGGTTACGATTCAAGCATTATCGCAGATACTAAAGATCAAATTTCTTCGCAATTCTCGCTATCTGATATGCAGTGGTCATTTGTAGTGAGTGTTAGTTTATTAGGTTGTATGCTTGGTATTCCGATTAGTGGTTTATTTGCTGATCGTGTGAGTAGAAAATCCATGCTTTTTTTTGTAGCAATTAGTTTTATGGTCGGTGCTACTATTTGTGCAACAGCTACACAATTAAATTATTTAGTGATTGGTCGGTTTGTGATTGGTATTTGTATTGGGGTTGCCTCGTACATTTCGCCGCTCTTTATTGCGGAAATGTCACCACAAGGTATACGAGGTAGCATGGTGTTGATAAATGGCTTAGCTATTACATTTGGTCAAGCTTTTTCATTTTTAATTGGCTATTTTCTTCATGATCTTCATCCAGAAAGTTGGCGTTTACTTTTTTGGATAGGGACTATTCCGGCAAGTGGTTTATTGATTGGCATCATGCTTATTCCAAATTCGCCACGATGGGTCATGATGAAATATGGTATAGAACAAGCTCGTCAAGTATTAAGCAACATTCGAGACGCAAATCAAGATATTCAATCTGAATTAAATGAAATACAAAAAAATATTCAACAATCACAAACGCGTTTTCCTATTTCAACGTTGTTTTTACCACCATTCGTTTTTGTTTTAATAGTGGGGTTGGGTTTAGGAATTTTTCAACCGTTTTCTGGTATTAATACAATTATGTACTATGGCCCTGTTATTTTTACCTCGGCTGGTATTTTTCCAATTAAAAATGCTATTTTAGCCACTTTCATCATGAGCATGGTTAATTTTGGATTCACATGGGTTACTTTTTTATTGGTAGATAAATGGGGAAGACGATTTTTATTATTAAGCGGCACACTGATTGCCTCGCTCAGTTTACTGATGGTTGCTTGTTATTTTCAACAACAATGGTTTGATAAAAAGTGGATTATATTTTTTTTCATGGCAACTTATATAATGGGCTATTGCATTAGTTTAGGCTCCCTTTTTTGGGTCATTATTTCTGAAATTTATCCATTAAACATTCGCGGTTTTGCTATGAGCATAGCAACGGTTGTTCAATGGGGAGCAAATTTTTTATTATCAATATCGTTCTTACAATTGTTTCATCACGTTGGTGAGGTTAAAACGTTTTTACTATTTAGTATCGTTTGTTTGTTTGCTTTTCTATTTGTTTATTATTATGTACCGGAAACAGCCGGCGTGTCGCTTGAACAAATTGAAGACAATTTAAAAAAAGGAAAAAAATTAAGAGAATTAGGAGTGGTGGATGCACCCGCCATTCTTCCAGGAAGCGCTGGTTATCTGAAGGAGCAGGAATGAACGTTTGTCGAATTGGCATCATTGGTGCCGGACGCATTGGTAAAATTCACGCTGAAAATATTTGTCGTCATTTACCTTCGTTTCAGTTAATCGGTATTGCGGACCCTTATATCGATTTAAATTGGGCGCAATCATTAAATATTGCCTTATTTACTTCAGATGTGGAGGAGATTATTCATCACCCCAACATTGATGCTGTTTTAATTGCTTCGCCTTCCACCTTGCATGTGCAGCAAATTATTGCAGCAAGCCGCGCTAAAAAAGCTATTTTTTGTGAAAAACCGATTGGCTTATCAGAAGCAGAAATTCATTCTTGTTTACAGGTTATCCAATCGCAGAATAGTTTATTACAAATTGGATTTAATCGCCGTTTCGATCCGAATTTTGCCAACATTTGTACACGTGTTCAAGAAGGCGAGATTGGCCGACCACAACTCATTCGCATTACCTCGCGCGATCCTGCTTGCCCTTCAAAGGAATATATTAAAACATCAGGTGGCATATTTATGGATATGACTATCCATGATTTTGATATGGCAAGATTTTTATGTGGATCAGAAATAGTTGAAGTATATGCAGCAGGTGCAAATTTAATTCGCCCTGATTTTGCTGAGTATCATGATGTCGATACAGCGATCATACAATTATGTTTTGCAAATGGTGCCTTAGGAGTCATTGATAATAGTCGGCAAGCAGTATATGGTTATGATCAACGCGCGGAGGTATTTGGTTCAAAAGGTATGTTATTAGCTCATAATCAAAGTCAGCATACGGTTGAATGTTGGAATGAACAGGATAAACGCGCTGCTATTCCGCCGTATTTCTTTTTACAACGGTATCAGGCTTCTTACATAGCAGAGCTACAAGCGTTTTATCAAGCTTGGGCACACGCACAACCAAGCCCAGTCAATGGTTATGATGGGTTACAAGCTTTACGTGTGGCTTGTGCTGCGCAACAGTCATTGGTTGCTCATCAGCCTGTTGCAGTTTGGCAGGAAAATCAATCTCACATTTCTCATGAACAACAGTATGAATAAAAATATTGAATTTATATTTGATACGACACGCACAATCGATGTTATTTGTATGGGGCGAGTAGCTGTTGATCTTTATGCGGAACAACTTCATGTTCCTCTATCAGATGTACAAACCTTCAGAAAATATTTAGGCGGTTGCGCGGGCAATATTGCTGTTGGTTGCGCTCGTTTAGGACTAAAAGTGGCCCTGTTTTCTTGTGTAGGCCAAGATGAAATGGGAAAATTTTTAAAGAAAACATTAGATGATGAACAGGTGAATACGGAATTATTATTTGAAACCGAATCGCATTTGACAGGGTTAGTGTTACTTGGCATTGACCCACCGCATCGGTTTCCTTTGATGTTTTATCGCAAAGATTGTGCGGATATGCAACTGAAGATGGAGCATGTTCAACCAGAGTATATTCGTCAAGCAAAATCAATTGTGATGACGGGGGTTGGATTATCTACGCCAGAGATGTGGCAAACAACGCAACATGTTGTACACACCGCAAAACAATTTGGTACAGCGGTGGTATTTGATTTAGATTATCGACCAGTTTTGTGGGGTTTAACATCACCTGGTGATGGCGAAACGCGCTATAAAAAGAGCCGACGTGTCAGTATGGCTTATCAAAGCTTATTATCGCAAGTCGATATTATTGTTGGAACAGAAGAAGAAGTTTGTATTGCAGGTGGCAAGCAACATTATCATGATGCAATTTCTGCTATTCGTCATCTTACAACGGCGCCAATTGTTGTGAAAATGGGTGAAAAAGGTTGCCAGGTTTTTCTACATTCGCAAGAAAAACCATTGTTATCGCAATCTTTTCCAGTCAACGTTCTAAATATATTAGGTGCGGGAGATGCATTTATGGCGGGTTTGTTAAGAGGATTATTACAAGGCGAAACATGGGAAGTGGCTACTACTTTTGCTAATGCAAGTGGCGCGATCGTAGTTACTCGACATGGTTGTGCGCCGGCTATGCCCTATTTTGATGAGTTACAGGAATTTATTCGTGTTGAACA
>Ga0155613_1076_pt1 | contig 22668 bp, 19 predicted proteins | sample RifCSPhighO2_12_FD_107270 | JGI IMG/M metagenome (GOLD analysis project Ga0155613, IMG submission 107270) | Gammaproteobacteria bacterium RIFCSPHIGHO2_12_FULL_37_34
ATCCTGCGTTAGGCTACATTATTACTACACGTGCAAAAAATAAAATATCGCACTGGTTTAAGCAACAAGCACTCCATGATGATGTGACTATCGGTAAACAATTATTAGAACGCGAATTATTAAAACACGGATTAAACAAAATACCCACCTTACATGCAATCGCTAAGCACTTTAATCTGAAAAATGAGGATGCTCTATTAGCTGCGCTTGCGCGAGGACATGTGCGTTTAACACAAGTGACACAATTTATTTTACCTCAATCAGAAGAAAAACCCATTACCTTGCCCGCACCAATTACTAAAAAACCAGTAAAACAATCCTCTGGTTCAGCAATCATTGGTCATGCAGATATTTTGACGCGTTTTGCAAAATGTTGTAAACCCATTCTGGGGGATACCATTATTGGATATATCACGCAAGGCCGTGGCATTTCTATCCATAAAAAAGAATGTTTAAATGCTAATCGCTTTTCTAATATCAATCGAATCATTGATGTACAATGGGATCCCAACACTATTCTTTTCTTTAGTACGGATTTAAAAATTGTTGCGCATGATCAAACGAAAATATTAAATGATCTTGCTGCATTGTTCGCAAATGAAAAAATTGATTTGCTTCATTTCAATTCATTATTTAATAAAAATCAAAATATCATCATCATAACGATTACTATTCAAGTACAAAATAAAGCACAATTACAACAACAATTGTACCATATTCAGCAATTGCCTGGTGTGATTGAAGTCAAACGCTTATAGAGTTAAAATAGTACTTTGTACCTAAGGATACCTATGCCACAAAAGCATTTCGTTAACTTACGTGCCCTGCTGCCAAATATTAAAGATGATCAAGACCAATGTGTTGATAAATTACAAACATTATTGCTTTCAAAATCAACCCTCAACAAGGTACATATTACCCGTGAAAAAGATGAAACTGGATTATGCATTCATTATGATCCGGATGTCTTAACGTTAGATCAAATCAAAGGAGATCTCGCCTTAGCCGGGGCGCAATTAACTAAGCAATATCATCATGAAAGCCTACATGTCGAAGGAATGGATAGCCCTGATTGTGGCCCCATTATCGAACATTTACTCATGCATCTTTCAGGGGTATTAATGGCAAAAGTCAGTTACACCGCCCAACAATTACGCTTAGAAATTGATAAAGAAAAAATCTCTGTTGAAAAAGTGATTCGCCAATTAAAACGTTATGGTTATCAAGCCAGTCGTCGCGAACGACCTCCTTCTTGGTTACAACATAATCTAGAATTGATATCAAGTATTCTTGCTGGTGTGTTTTTGCTAATTAGTTGGTTAATGGCTACCTTTGCAACCTTACCGCATCTTACTACTCTTGTTTTGCTGCTTGATCTTGCTGCTTTTGCTAGTGCAGGCTGGTTGGTAACCCGTGATGGTATCGAAACATTATTACAAAAACGTTTGGATATAGATGTGCTCATGGTATTAGCTGCTTTTGGCGCAGGTATACTAGGGGCATGGGGAGAAGGTGCATTATTATTGTTTCTGTTTAGTTTAGGTCATGCATTGGAACATAAAGCATTGGATCGTGCACGTGATGCTGTAAAATCCCTAGCTAAACTTGCTCCTAAAACAGCTATTGTAAAACGTGATGGTATCGAGCGAGAAATTTTGGTAGAAGAATTAGCACATGGTGATATTGTACTCATCAAGCCGGGACAACGCGTACCCGTTGATGGTACGGTGCTTGAAGGCAGCTCTAGCGTTGATCAATCTCCTATTACTGGCGAATCTATTCCTGTTGATAAACGTGAAAATGATACCGTATTTGCAGGTAGTATTAATACGGATGGCGCACTATTAGTACGTGTTGATAAATTAGCAGAAGAAACAACATTGAGTCGCATGGTGCGTATGGTATTGGAAGCGGATACACAACAATCCCCTACGCAACTTTTTACTGCTCGTTTCGTTCGATATTTTGTTCCTACTGTTCTTATCGCATTTGTAGCGCTTATTATTATACCGCCATTATTTGGGGCAACTTGGGCAAGCGCATTTTATCGCGCCATTTCCTTGTTGGTTGCCTCTTCTCCTTGCGCATTGGCAATTGCCACTCCTGCTGCCGTATTATCGGGTGTAGCACGAGCCGCACAGCAAGGGGTGTTGATTAAAGGCGGCATGCATTTAGAAAATCTTGGAATTATTAAGGTTATTGCTTTTGATAAAACAGGCACATTAACTGTTGGCAAACCTCATGTGCAAACAATATTACCATTACAAACTGATGAAACAACGTTATTGAGTATTGCTGCATCACTTGAAACATTGAGTGGACACCCATTAGCAAAAGCGATTGTTAAATTAGCCGAACAAAAACAAATACCTTTAAAAAAAGTTTCGGATATGCAATCCATTACTGGCCGTGGTGTGAAAGGCATGATTGATGGAAAATTAGCAGAATTAGGCAGCTTGAAAATGTTTGAAGATAAGAGCGCCGTTCAAGCTAAGGCGAATGAATTACACGCTCAAGGATACACCGCCATCATGGTGCGTTTTGATGGTAAATGGTTAGGCTTAATGGGTATCGCTGATAGCATTCGACCTGAAGCAGCCGCCACATTAGAAGCGCTACGTCAAAATGGTATCAAGAAAACTATTATGCTAACAGGTGATAATGAGCGTGTGGCTTCTGCTATCGCTAAAAAAATTGGTATCACTGATATTCGCGCTAATCTTTTACCTGAAGATAAATTAACAGCTATCCGTGAATTTATTCAGCAAGAAAAATTTGTTGCCATGGTGGGTGATGGTGTAAATGATGCGCCAGCATTAGCACAAGCAACTGTTGGCATCGCTATGGGTGGTGCTGGTACAGATGTGGCATTAGAAACAGCAGATATTGCATTAATGGGCGATGATCTAAATAATTTACCATTTGCTGTTCGCTTAAGCCGTGCCTCACGAAGAGTGATTCAACAAAATTTATGGCTTTCTTTAAGCATTGTTAGCCTATTAATCATTGGCGCGCTCACAGGTATCACGAGTTTAACGACTATGGTACTGATACATGAAGGCTCAACTCTGTTGGTGGTAGGAAACGCCTTACGATTATTGCGAGTTTGATCCAAACTTTTCTCTATCCTGATTTCACATTAAAGACCTAAATGGAGTTTTAAAGCAGCATTTATTTTAAACAGAGTCTCTTGGCTAACAAGCCCTATTTTGTTGCCTTTTATTCTGATTTTAGAAATAGTTCTAATTTGTTGGCATTGTGCTTTAGAGCATTTTGATAATCCGGAATCTTTGGTTTCAAGAAACACTTCAAATGGATATACTTTGTTCGTATTTGATGTGATAGGAACAATGGTAATAGTGGATGCAGCTTTGTTGTTAGCATTGTTACTGACAATAACCATGGGGCGCTTTTTTCGGATTTCTGTACCTATTGTTGGATCTAAATGAGCAAAATAAATTTCACCACGTTTCATCTTCTTCTAATCCATCCGAAGTAGTTATTTCAAAAGCATGATCTAGCTCTTGGTTTGCCTCACAATAATAGGCTTCCAATTCTGTTTGCTGTAAGAGATTAAGTGCTTCTCTGATGACTTCTGAACGCGTTTTATAATGATGTTCAGCCTGATAATTCTCAATGAATTCATATTGTTGCTTCTGTATAGAAATAGATAGTTTTTGTATATTCATATCTCACCTTTATTCATACTATTTATCCTACTATAAGTAGGAAATATATGCAAATAAAATTATCCAAAATCTACGCTAATTTTGTTGCAGGGATATCTGGAATACCATCTTTTCTTGTGATACTCTTTCAACGCAAAATAATACGGCTGAATAACTCACCTTGCAATAAATCAAATTAGAACTAAGCTGAGGTCATTATATGCTATCTTTCCGTTTAACATGCTTCAATCAATCTTCTAAATCATTTAAATCATTACGTTATGATGGTGCAAAAAATAGCAATTCATATAGCAACTTGCTATTCCAATTACGCGCACAACAACCTATTCAACGGTCATTTTCTACAGAAAAGAGTAATTTAATAGCCTTGGTTGATGCAATTAAAAAAGGGAACCATCAGGAAGCAAAAGAATTGGTTATAGAAAATAAAAATTTATTATCAGAACAAATTACAGATTACAAACACCCCAATAATGACCATACAGCACTTCAAGTTATTATTACAAAAGATAACAAAACCGAAGATGATAATAACCTTGTTGATTTTATGATAAAGCATTCAACTGAACCCGAACTTTACCAGCGATGCCATTGCACAAAACGCAGAACTGCATGGATGTATGCCATTGAAAAAAATAATTACAGAATTGTAAAGGCAATTTTAGATCGATCTTCTAACCAAGAATTTCTCAATATAAAAGATGAGCGAGGAAAAACCGCTTTTGATTACGCAATAGAAAACTGGATAAAATCAAGGCGCCTGGAAGAAGAACAAGATAAAATTTCAGCTGCTAACATTCTTGTGTGTCTTGCTGATCACCCTGGAGTAAAGACTTATTATGACATGAAGAGCGTATATGGCGATTGCGTCGAAGAAGCAAGACGTACAATAGAGAAAAAAAGAATAAAGGACATGTCAAATAAGTTCTGCGAAGAATTTAAAACAAAAGCAGAACATCATATTCAAGAAATCGGAAATAAATATCTTGAGAATTTAAATCGAAAGAGGATTGGTCCAGGAGGCAAAACATCATGAAATTATTTTTACCCCTATATCAGAAACCACAAACAAGAATGTTTCATCATTCAACATATCGTTTTACAGAAACAAAAAAAGAAAAACAAGTGCGAAATGGAAATGAAACATTAACGTATGGCGAGCAACTTAAACGTGCATATCGTTTAGGTTTTGAAAATGCTGGGAAGAATTGGAATGAATTTGAAAAAGAACATAGGGATGAAATCAATAAGTGTTTCGGTCAAAGATATGCTGAAGCAGATTTCAAAGCAGCTATTCGCGCAGCTACACATGAAATCCAGCGAAAGGTTGACCGTTATGTAGGTCGGGCATCAATGCATATCTTTCAAGCGGGGTATGAAACCGGGTGTAAGGAGGGAGAAGAAATATGTCGAAAAAAACAAGCTAGAGAAATGATGCGTGAAATGATAGATAAAATCAGCAAAGCAAAAGAGGAGGCATTTGATGAGGGGTTGAATTCACGTCCTGACGTTCAAGCAGCAAAAAGAAAAGGAAAAGAAGAAGCAGAAAGAGAATTTGAAGAAAGAGAGCAAAATACAGACACCCAAAAAAAAGCCCTCTATATAGAAGAATATAAAAAAACCAGAACATTTTCTGCTCGCGCAGCAAACTTACTGTTTTATATTCAAGAATTGAAAGAAACCCCGAACTTCTTTACGGGTTCTATTTTTCTTATGTCTGGTGGCTTATTGGTTCTTGTGATTGGCGGTATATTGGTTATCGCAAGTCTTGTAAAAAAAGGGTACCATACTCGATATGACATGTATTTACACGGCGAAACATCTGAACAATATGTTACACGGCAAAATACTATTAACCGATGTCGTAAACTTAAAACAATATCTCCTCAAACGTATGGCCTTTCTTCCTTTCATTCAGAGGAAGAAAAGGATATCAAAACCTATCAAAAACAATGCGAACTTGCTACAACGTTTTATCAACAAATGAGGGATGAGATGGCTGCAAGAAGAGGAAGTGGATATGGAAACCAAAAACGCTACGGCCCAAGAGATGTAACAGGAGTTCATGTTGACCATCTTAAGCCTCCTTATACCCAAAGCATATATGATAACCAATTGGATAACAAACTCCATGAGTTTTTTAAGAGGCTTCAAAGACAAGCAAATGAGATGAGAGAATCAGAAAAAGTAGAAACCTTGAAAAAAAAGCATGATCACATACTAGAGGATATAAAGAATAGGCGTAACGGTAATTGAATCATTTTTTTACTTTTTTATCCATCTCACGAAAATAAGCTAGCCGCTCTGCAATTTTGATTTCTAATCCACGAGAAACAGGGTGATAATATTGTCGGCCTTTTAATGAATCTGGAAAATAATTTTCACCCGCTGCATAAGCTTCTGCTTCATCATGCGCATAACGATAATGTGCGCCATAATTTAATTCTTTCATCAGTTTTGTTGGTGCATTGCGTAAATGCAAAGGCACATCTAAACTACCTTGCGATTTTGCATCACGCATCGCTTCACCAAATGCCATATAAATAGCATTACTTTTTGGAGCACAGGCAAGGTAAACAATCGCTTCTGCAATCGCTAATTCGCCTTCAGGAGAACCTAAACGCTCATAGACTTCACTAGCCTGTAAAGCTAATTCCAGTGCACGCGGATCAGCCAAACCAATGTCTTCGTTTGCCATGCGAATAGCGCGACGCGCAATGTAACGCGGGTCACAACCACCATCTAGCATGCGGCATAACCAATATAATGCTGCATCAGGTGATGAACCACGGACAGATTTATGTAAAGCTGAAATTTGATCATAAAACGCCTCCCCTTGCTTATCAAAACGACGTAAACTAATTTGCATCACTTCTTCTAATAATTGTGGCGTAACAATTAGTTTGCCGCCTTGCTCTTCTGCCAAATCAGCCATGATTTCAAGCAAATTAAGCACTTGACGAGCATCACCATCTGCTGCACGCACCAATAGAATTTGTAAATCTTCTGGAAACGTGAGCAACACATTGCCGAATCCTCGTGCTTTATCATCTTGCGCTATACGAATAATTTTTAATAACTCGTTTTCTTCTAATCGTTTCAACACATAGACACGGGTGCGTGATAATAATGCGCTATTTAATTCAAACGATGGATTTTCTGTCGTTGCTCCAATTAAAATAAATGTACCGTCTTCCACATAGGGTAGAAAAACATCTTGTTGTGATTTATTGAAACGATGGACCTCATCAATAAATAAAATAGTAGCCTGTTTGTTGGCCTCTCTTGTAACATGCGCTTCTTCTACTATTTTGCGAATATCTTTTACACCTGAAGATATCGCTGATAGTCGCTCAAAGCGCGCGTGCGTTTTATTAGCCATGAGCTGTGCCAATGTTGTTTTACCGGTACCAGGTGGCCCCCACAAAATCATGGAATGTAATAATCCTTGTTCAATCGCACGTCTTAAAGGTTTACCGGGCGCTAATAGATGTGATTGCCCAACGAATTCATCGAGCGTTTGTGGGCGCATGCGAGTAGCTAAGGGTTGAAATGTAGTAACGGTTGACACGATTTTGCAAACCTCGTTATCGCTTGGTTTGAGAATGTTCATTGGTTTCATCAATCACATCGATGCCTGCAGGTACTTTAAAAACAAATAATGTTACCGGAAGTGATGTGTTGGCTTTTATATTTTCAAATTGAATAAAAGTTGTATTGCCTAAATGATCTTGCAATCGCATCTGATTAATAATGTTATTTGCAAAACCGAGTTGCACAGCAACAAAAACATTATCTGGGTTTTTTGGTGTTAATGCAAACCAATGTAACGTTGAAGATTTTTTTTGTAGCACGGTGACTACATATTCTTTATCTAAAGCAGCATTATTATAATTTAACAACATGCTCGGTGCTTCCCCTATCGTTTGCTTTAATGAGCGAATAGTGACCTGCTCCAAATCAGGATCATAAATCCACAATCGGGATTGATTAGAAATAATGAGCTGTGGAATGGGTTTGATCACTTCCCAGCGAAATTGATCTGGACGTTTCATCGCCATTTTCCCAAAAGAACGCTGCGCTGGTTTGTTGCGATTATCGTAGATGGTTTGCGTAAAACTAGCTTGTATGGTTTTGATGCTCGTTAACAAGTTGCCAAGTTCAGAGGATGGAGAGGCAAATACATGTGTTGTATAACTACTAATGAGTAAAAATATATAAAAATATCTAATTAACATCAACCCCTCACAAATTGAGAATTCAGAGAATATTCTCTGAATTTTTATCGCATAAACCCGAAAGCTTGGCTTTCGGACTGATCCGATGGGGTTTCCAAAGGGGAGAAGCGGTAGCTCTCCCCTTTGGTCGCGAGCGCGAATTCACTTCGCGCGAAGCGATATAAACATGAAGAAAAACTCGGTCGCCCTGAGCTTGTCACCCTTCGACAAGCTCAGGGCGACCGAGTTTTTATCTCATCCTTCAACAGATGGTGCTGCAAGCACTTCTCGCGTACCATTGTTATCCATAGAGCTCACGATTCCTGCTGCTTCCATTTCTTCCATCATGCGTGCAGCACGATTATAGCCAATCCGTAATCGTCGCTGGACCAAAGAAATGGAAGCACGACGACTCTCCATAACAACACGCACTGCTTCATCATAGAGCGGATCTTGTTCGCCAGATTCTTGAAAATCCCCACCTTCACCTAACTCGCTAGCTTCGTCAGTCACACCATACAAATATGCCGGCTGCCCGTAACTACGCCAAGTTGCAACGACACGATGCACTTCTTCATCAGCCACATAAGCGCCATGCACACGTATAGGTATACCCGCGCCAGGTGGCAAATATAACATATCACCATGCCCTAATAATTGTTCTGCGCCTTGTTGATCTAAAATAGTGCGGGAATCAATGCGCGAGGAAACTTGAAAAGCAATCCGTGTCGGAATGTTTGCTTTAATTAAACCAGTGATCACATCAACCGATGGACGCTGTGTAGCAAGAATTAAATGTATACCGGCAGCACGTGCTTTTTGAGCAATACGAGCAATTAAATCTTCTACTTTTTTACCAACCACCATCATCATATCAGCTAATTCATCAGCAACGACTACAATTAAAGGCATGGGTTCTAGATGTGTCTTTGCTAATACCTCATCTGTAACAAGCTCCCTTGGCATAGGTAATGGTTGGCCTTGCTTGATGGCTTCTATCACTTTTTGGTTGTAACTCGTAATGTTGCGAACACCTAATGCTGCCATTAAACGGTAACGTTTATCCATCTCTGCTACACACCAACGCAAAGCATTAGCAGCATCTTTCATATCAGTAATAACCGGTGTTAATAAATGTGGAATGCCATCATACAAAGAAAGTTCCAACATTTTCGGGTCAATGAGAATAAGACGTAAGTGATCGGGCAATGATTTAAATAACATGCTTAATAACATGGCATTTAAACTCACTGATTTTCCTGATCCTGTGGTACCTGCAACTAATAAATGCGGCATTTTAGTTAAATCCACTACAACAGGATGGCCAGAAATGTCTTTTCCTAATACTAAACTAACGGGTGAGCGCGATTGTACATAACGTTGCGATTCTAAAATATCTCGTACAGTAACTAATTCCCGATTCTCATTTGGTATTTCAAGACCAATCACAGATTTACCTGGAATCACGTCAACTACACGCACACTAACTGCGGATAAGGATCGCGCAATATCTTTAGCCAACCCAGAAATTTTGCTTACTTTAATTCCTGGCGCAAGTTCTAATTCAAATCGAGTAATAATGGGGCCAGGATGAACTGCCACTACTTTTACTTCCACACCAAAATCTGCCAAACGTTGTTCTACTAATAACGATAATTCTTCAAAAGAAATATTAGAAAATGGTTTTTCAGTCATCAAAGGTGGTGCATTCAATAAATCTAAAGGAGGTAAACTACCAGGAGAAAGTTTAATACCAGGATCGAATACAACTTTCTCTAATTTCTTTTTTTCTTTTTCCATTCGGTGAATAATAGGTTTGGGTGGTAAAACAGGTGGTAAAGAAACAACACGTTCGCTTGTAAGCAGTTCTTCGTGAATGAACCTGAATTTGTCAATGCGCGGTTCGGTTTTTAATGATGCGATATTGATCGCCTTTTTATTTGATCGATACGCTAACAAATAACTCCAACAGCGATAAACGTATTCGCCAATAAAATCGATTATGCCTAACCAAGATAAGCCAGTAACAAGCGTGATGCCACATAACACAATGGTACTTAATAACAAAACACTGCCTGTTTTGTTAAAAAGTAAGGATAAACCGCTTTTAAGCAAATCACCAATCATTCCACCTGTATTAGCCGGCAGTTGTGGTGTTTCAAAATAAAAACTGACTAAGCCAGAACTACCAAAAATCAGCACCAACCAGCCTATCGATTTGAATACCCATTCATTTGATTTTTGATGCGCATCTCTATCTTCATGTAACCCTAACCAACCAGATAAAATAATCATCAATGGAAAAAAATAGGCGACAATACCAAATAACAATAAAAACACATCTGCTAACCAAGCCCCTACTCGCCCTCCCCAATTAGATATTTTCTGGCCAAACCCTGTACTAGACCATCCTGGATCATGGCTGTGATAAGTAAGGAGAGAAATAAATAAAAATACAGCGCAAGCCACCAAAATAAGAAACAATCCTTCTTGCAAACGGCGTCGCATCTGTATAGCCAAAGGCCTTCGCGGCCTATTGTCACTACCTTGTTTATATTGATTCTTCATTTTTATTTACCCTTCACGCTCCTTCTCGTACTATATACCACAAGCTTTATAATGAGAATGAGTCTATGATTACAAAACATCATCGCGTCATTATTTTAGGATCTGGCCCCGCAGGCTGGACAGCTGCGGTCTATACTGCTCGTGCTAATCTAAAACCGGTACTTATTACTGGGTTAACCCCTGGCGGTCAATTAAGTTTGACTACCGATGTTGATAATTGGCCGGGAGGTAAAGAAGGCTTACAGGGCCCCGAACTCATGGACACCATGAAGCACCACGCAGAACGCCTAAATACTGAAATTATCCTTGATGAAATTACCTTTGCCGATCTAAAACAACGCCCTTTTTTATTAAAGGGCGAATCAAGCTATGCTTGCGATGCCTTAATCATTGCAACCGGTGCGAGCGCTCAATATTTAGGATTGCCTTCTGAAGAAAAATATAAGGGAAAAGGGGTATCGGCATGTGCCACTTGTGATGGTTTCTTCTACCGCGATCAGCAAGTAGTAGTGGTGGGTGGTGGCAACACAGCCGTTGAAGAAACCTTGTATCTTACCAACCTTGTTAAAAAAGTAACCTTAATTCATCGCCGTGATAAACTGCGAGCAGAAAAAATGTTGACCGAACGCCTCATGCAAAAACAAGCAACAACAGGTAAAATTGATTTGGCCTGGAATAATGTGGTGGATGAAATTCTAGGCGATCATCAAGGTGTGAATGCTGTAAGAATCAAAAATACGATCACTGGTGAATTAAAAACACTAGATGCAACAGGCGTTTTTATTGCCATCGGTCATAAACCAAATACCGATATTTTTAAAGGACAAGTGGATATGGTAAATGGCTACCTGGTTACCCGTGGAGGTAGCGGCATCTATGCTACTGCCACCTCTATTCCAGGCGTATTTGCAGCAGGAGATGTAGCTGATCCTACTTATCGACAAGCCATTACTGCTGCCGGTACAGGTTGCATGGCGGCATTGGATGCTGAAAAATATTTAGATACTATTTGGGAGAATACAGATGGCAAAAGAAGAACAGCTTGAAATGGAAGGAAGTGTCATTGATGCTTTGCCTAATACGATGTTTCGTGTGCAATTAGAAAATGGACATATTGTGTTAGCCCATATTTCTGGGAAAATGCGAAAAAATTACATTCGCATTTTAAAAGGTGACCGCGTAACAGTTGAAATGACACCCTATGATTTAACTAAAGGGCGTATTACTTTTCGCCACAAAGAAGGTGGCCCCCCGCCTAAACCCGCTGAAAAAGAAAAAGGATCGGGTGCAGAATAAAATTATTGTTGCTTGCCGCACTGGTTACAAAATTTGGCATCTGCTGCAAGTTGTGCATTGCAATTAGAACACATCTTTGAACCTATAGGATTACCGCATTGCTGGCAAAAACGCGCACCAGTTGGATTAGATGCAGAACATTTAGGACAACTATTTGTAGAGGATGGACCTTGGCCTGTTGGGCCATAACTTGGACCATAATAAGGGGAGCCGTGTTTAGAATAGCCGCCATACCCATGATGTCCGCCACCAAACCAGTTATTAAACAATTGTTTAAAAAAGCTCATGAAAGTTCTCCTTTAACTCAGTACGCGACAAAATTTCCGTTTGCCCTGAGGAGATCGATTTTGTTTTCCGTTCGTGCTTCGAGACGTCGCGCGCAGCGCGACCCTCAGCACGAACGGAAAACAAAATCGATCGTCTCGAAGGGTCAATGGAAATTTTGTCATGTACTGAGCTCCTTTAATATCGTCTAATTCACTATCATAACCGTCCCTTGGGTATCTTCAATCAAAAATTTAATTTTGCCTTTTTCCAGGGTTATTTTGACATGGCCCCCGCTTGCTAATTTCCCAAATAATAATTCTTCTGCCAATGGTTTCTTAATTTGTTCCTGAATTAACCGAGCCATGGGTCTTGCGCCCATTTTTCTATCGTAACCATTTCGCGATAACCACGATCGCACCTCATCATCTACAACCAGAATAACGCGTTTTAATTCTAATTGGCTTTCAAGCTCCATAATAAATTTATTGACGATTAATAAAATTGTTTTTATCTCAAGTGGTTTAAATTGAATGATGGCATCTAAACGATTGCGAAATTCTGGAGAAAATATACGTTGAACAGAAGACATGACATCACTACTTGGATCTTGGTCAGTAAATCCAATACTCGCTTTGTCAATTGAATCTGCGCCAACATTGGAGGTCAAAATAATAACTGTATGGCGAAAATCTGTTTTGCGTCCATTCATATCGGTTAACGTACCATGATCCATAATTTGTAATAATAAATTATAAACATCTGGATGAGCCTTCTCAATTTCATCCAATAACACAATAGAATGCGGTGTTTTATTCACAGCTTCTGTTAACAAACCTCCCTCATCATAACCAACATAACCAGGCGGTGCGCCAATTAATCGTGAAATAGAGTGCCTTTCCATGTACTCTGACATATCAAATCGAATGAGTTCTACACTCAATACTTTTGAAAGTTGCTTACAGACTTCAGTCTTTCCCACACCAGTTGGCCCAACAAATAGAAACGAGCCAATTGGTTTGCTGGGATCACGTAATCCTGAGCGAGCTAATTTTACTGCTGCGCCTAGTGTTTCAATGGCATCCTCCTGCCCAAAAATAACCATCTTTAAATCTCGCACTAGGTTTTTAAGTATTTCTCTATCCGATATTGAAACATTTCGCTCAGGAACACGGGCAATTTTCGCTACTATTTTTTCAATATCGCTGACTTCGATCACTTGTTTTCGTTGTTCTTCTGATTGTAAATATTGAAATGCACCTGCTTCATCCACTAAATCAATCGCTTTATCAGGTAAATGTCTATCGCTAATATAACGTGATGACAAACGAACAGCTGCTTCTAATGCATCATCCTGATATTTCACATTGTGGTGTGCTTCGAAACGACTACGCAATCCTCTTAAAATTGCAATCGTTTGTTCAATGTTCGGTTCTTTAATATCAATTTTTTGAAAACGTCTGTCTAATGCGTGATCTTTTTCAAATACACTACGATATTCTTTGTACGTCGTTGAACCAATACACGTTAATTCCCCTGAAGCTAACAATGGTTTAATCAAATTAGAAACATCCATTAAACCACCTGAGGCAGCACCTGCACCAATAATTGTATGAATTTCATCAATAAATAATATTGCGCCTTTTTGCTCTTTTAATTGATGTAATACACTCTTTAAGCGCTTTTCAAAATCACCGCGATATTTTGTTCCTGCCAATAAGCTACCAAGATCCAGTGCGTAAATGACACTATCATGTAACACACCAGGAATTTTCTTTTCTATAATTAATCGTGCTAACCCTTCAGCAATAGCTGTTTTGCCAACACCTGCTTCACCAACCAATAACGGATTATTTTTACGACGCCGACAAAGTACTTGTATCGTGCGTTCAATTTCTTCTTCACGCCCAATTAATGGATCAATTAATCCTAATTTTGCTCGCGCATTAAGGTTGGTCGTATATAATTCTAACGGGCTGGTACCAGCCTCTTCTGAAGACGAACCATTTTCGTCTTCAGAATAACCACCAAAATGATGTTCTTCTTTAGGTTGAGGTTTCGGTTTGGTTGTACCATGAGCAATATAATTAATGACATCTAATCGACTCATGTTTTCTTGACGAATAAAATAAACACTTTGACTTTCTTGCTCGCTAAAAATAGCAGCTAAAACATTTGCACCTGCAACTTCTGTTTTACCTGAGGATTGAACTTGAAAAACTGCGCGCTGAATCACACGTTGAAAACCTAATGTAGGTTGAGTATCTCTATCATGGATATTCAGAGGAATCACAGGGGTAGTACGATCAACAAATTCGGTTAAATTGGTGCGTAAACGATTAATATTCGCACCACAAGCCTTTAAAACTTCTAATGCAGACGTATTATCCAGCAAGGCTAACAATAAATGCTCTACTGTTACAAACTCATGATGCTTAGCTCTCGCCTCCTTAAACGCTGCATTAAGCGTATATTCCAGCTCTTTATCCAACATAACATACCCCTCCTCCTCATTGGATGCTCTCCAAGCTACAAAACAAGGGATGCTCGTGCATCCTCGAATATTCAGTTACATCCGATACCTTAGATTCAGCTACATCCTTTGAAAAAATACCACATACAGCTTTACCTAAGGTGTGAACTTCCATCATCATTTCTACTGCTTTTTGCCTCTCCATAAAGAAAAATCTTTCTAAAATACTTACAACAAACTCCATTGGTGTAAAATCATCATTGTGCATAATAACCAGATAAAGAGGTGGTTGTTCTGTTTTAATGGATACTTCATTATTGCTTGCATACTCTTTATTCACCTCGCTTTTCATAAGCTTTACCTTTTTTATAGACGAAAAATCTCATTTTTTCCTGTATAAAAATAAATATTTTTAACCCGCCCAAAAAGCAAAATTTATGTATATAATAAATGTGTTAGCTAAAATTAAAAAGTGGTCAAATTATACGTGATTTATGGATAGAGGTCAATAAATACACATCTTGCTAGTTAATCTAAAAACAACCTATATATCAACTACATCGAACAAATTATGGCTTCGCCAAATCCTGAGCTGCTTACCTCTTTTGCATCTTTCATGAGTCGAGCAAAATCATAAGTCACTGTTTTTGCAGCAATAGCACCTTCCATGCCTTTAACAATCAAATCAGCCGCCTCATTCCAAGTCATGTGTCGCAGCATCATTTCAGCAGATAAAATCAGTGAACCAGGATTCACCTTATCCTGGCCGGCATATTTTGGAGCCGTCCCATGAGTTGCCTCAAATAACGCAATCCCATCACCAATATTGGCGCCTGGCGCAATACCAATTCCGCCAACCTGAGCTGCCAATGCATCTGAAATGTAATCGCCATTTAGATTCAAGGTGGCAATGACACTATAATCCGCTGGTCGTAAAAGAATTTGCTGCAGAAAAGCATCAGCAATAACATCTTTAATAATGATATCTTTGCCTGTTTTTGGGTTTTTTAATACTTGCCAAGGACCATTATCTAATGGTTTTGCAGAAAATTGGGTGCGTGCTACTTCATAACCCCAATCACGAAATGCGCCTTCAGTATATTTCATAATATTACCTTTATGTACCAAGGTAACCGAATCCCGTTTGTGATCGATAGCATATTGAATAGCGCGGCACACTAATCGCGATGTCCCTTGTTGCGACACGGGCTTAATACCAATACCACAATGTTCAGGAAAACGAATTTTTTTTACTTGCATGTCATTTCGCAAAAACTGAATAACTTTTTTAGCATCGGCGCTATCTCCAGGCCATTCTATACCTGCATAAATATCTTCAGAATTTTCCCGAAAAATAACCATATTAGTGTGCCACGGTTCTTTGAGTGGACTCGGCACACCTGTAAAATAACGAATAGGACGCAAACATACATACAAATCTAAATCTTGGCGTAATGCAACATTAAGAGAACGAATGCCCCCACCTACTGGAGTAGTTAAAGGCCCTTTGATGGCAACAGAAAATTCACGCATGGCATCTACTGTTTCTTGAGGTAACCAACTATCTTTTCCGTATCGCTTGGTGGCTTTTTCCCCAGCATAAATTTCCATCCAATGAATACAATGTTTTCCGCCATATGCTTTTTGTACGGCAGTATCTACTACATGACGCATCACCGGGGTAATATCTACACCAATACCATCCCCCTCAATAAATGGAATAATCGGTTCATTAGGGACGCTTAAGGTAAAATTTGGATGAACGGTAATTTTCTTACCCGCTGTAGGAATAGTGATATATTGGTAAGCCATGGTTTCATCCTTTTCTTAGCTTCGGGTATATTAGCAAGGGATAGTCGATAATGGCAATTTATTCTATAATTAAAAAAACATCATGCACACATTCCCTAAACACATATTTGTTGGTATGTCAGGTGGCGTTGACTCATCGGTTGCTGCTTATTTGCTAAAACAAGCAGGACACCAAATTGAAGCGGTGTTCATGAAAAATTGGGAAACAGATGACACCGACGCTTATTGCTCATCTGCGATCGACCTTGCTGATGCGGAAACGGTTTGTGATCAACTAAACATTAAATTACATGTTATTAATTTTTCTGATCGTTACTGGGAAAAAGTATTTGCTCATTTTCTAGATGAATATAGAGCAGGCCGCACACCTAATCCAGATATTCTTTGTAACAAAGAAATTAAATTTAAAGCGTTTTTAGATTACGCTAAACAACATGAAGCCCGTTATATCGCGACCGGTCATTATGCTCGCCTACAATACGATCATACCGGGATTCGTTTACTCAAAGGCCGTGATTTCGAAAAAGATCAAAGTTACTTTTTATATGCACTTGACCAATCACAATTAACACATAGTTTATTTCCAGTAGGAGAATTATTAAAAAAAGAAGTTCGCGCCATTGCAACATCACTCGGATTAAAAAATCATGCTAAAAAAGACAGTACGGGCATTTGTTTTATCGGTGAACGTCCGTTCAAGAAATTTTTAAATGATTATTTACCTGGAGAACCAGGTCCAATTGAAACCATCGATGGAGAAGTAATCGGGCAACACGATGGCTTAATGTTTTATACCATCGGTCAACGTCAAGGGTTGCATATTGGTGGGTTAAAAGGTAAAGCAGAACAGCCTTGGTATGTGGCAAATAAAGATATCAAACGAAATGTATTAATAGTCGTGCAAGACAATCAACATCCTGCACTTTTCAAACAATCATTGATTGTTTCAGCCATTCATTGGATCAATCAACCGCCTTCTCTGCCTCTAAACACACATGCAAAAATTCGTTACCGCCAACCCGATCAGGCTTGCATCATTGAAGCCATCCAACCATCCGACGAGGTGCACACACAACATGCAGCATATCGCGTTACGTTTAAACAACCGCAACGAGCGATTACCCCTGGCCAATCTATCGTGTTTTATCAGGATGAAATTTGCCTAGGGGGTGGTATGATTAGAGAATAGAGATGAAAGATCGAGTGATGCAATAGGAGTTTCCATGGATATCAGTAGTTTAATGGCTATTTCTCCATTAGATGGCCGTTATCAAGATAAAGTAACTTCGTTACGAGAAATTTTTAGTGAATATGGTTTAATTAAACATCGCATCATCGTTGAAATTCGCTGGCTAGAACTGCTTTTAAATCTACCTGAAATAGGCAAACTAAGCTCCTCTGCAAAAAAACAGCTGGATGATATGATTGAAAGTTTTTCTCCTATTGATGCCATGCAAATCAAAAAAATAGAAGCGCGCATTAATCACGACGTAAAAGCTGTTGAATATTTTATCAAAGAACGCATCTTGGATCATCCAGAATTAAAAGCAGTGAGTGAGCTCATTCACTTTGGATGCACATCGGAAGATATTAATAATTTGGCTTATAGTTTAATGCTAAAAAACGCACGCGAACAATGCATCTTACCTCTATTGAATGACTTAGTAGCCACCATGCGATGCGATGCACACAGTTATGCTGATCTAAGTATGCTCGCACACACGCATGGCCAACCAGCTAGCCCAACTACGCTTGGTAAAGAAATAGCAAACGTCGTTGTACGCTTAGAAAGACAAATGGATCAGCTAACTCACGCTTCTCTTTTTGGAAAAATGAATGGTGCCTCAGGTAATTACAATGCCCTTGCGATAGCCTATCCCAACATTGATTGGCAGCAACAAAGCGAGCGCTTCATCACTCAGCTAAACTTAACCTGGAACCCTTATACCACACAAATTGAACCGCATGATTCTCTTGCTGAATGGTTTGCAATTATCCTGCGCATCAATACTATTCTTCTTGATTTTAATCGTGATATATGGGGTTACATTGCTATTCATTACTTCAAACAAAAATCACTTCCTGGTGAAGTTGGTTCCTCTACCATGCCACACAAAATTAATCCGATTGATTTTGAAAATTCAGAAGGAAATTTAGGAATCGCCAATGCACTATTAGAACACATGATTGCCAAACTACCTATTTCACGTTGGCAACGTGATTTATCAGATTCAACTGTATTACGTAATATAGGAGTAGCACTTGGTTATACTTTGCTTTCTTATCAAGCGACATTAAAAGGCATTAAAAAATTAGAGCCTAATCAATCAGTCATTACGGCGGATCTTAATCAGCATTGGGAAGTATTAGGCGAAGCAATACAAACGATGATGCGCCGTTATCAACTTGAACAAGCTTATGAACAGTTAAAAGACTTCACACGCGGCAAAACGCTTGATCAAGCAACCTTACAACAATTTATTACACAATTACCGCTTCCAGATACCGAAAAGAAACGATTATTAGCGCTCACCCCACAACACTATATTGGATATGCAAAAGAATTAGCAGGCAAGGTATAACATGCGATTTTATCGTTATATAAAAAATAAACTGTATCGATGGCTCATCTATGAACCACCTCCTATTGAACTGATGCCATTTGATTTCAGTCGTTTGAAATATGAAATTCGCCCGGGTGATGTACTACTCATTGAAGGACGCAGTCGAGTCAGTTCAGTGATCAGAACCATTACCCAAAGCTCTTGGACACATGCTGCATTATATATTGGCCGCCCAGTTGATTTTGAAGATGAAGAAATAGTAGAAATTCTTCGTCAACAAGCTGATGCTAAAGAAAAAACTCGATTGATTTTAGAGGGTTTGTTAGGAAAAGGCACCCTTGTTGCTCCACTTACCGCTTATCGAGATCATCATATGCGAATTTGCCGGCCTATAGGTATTACGCACGATGACATTCAACTTGTATTGAAATATGCTATCAAAGCCCTAGGCCAACCTTATAATGTTAGGCAATTACTCGATCTTGCCCGGTTTCTTTTACCGTGGACTATTCTTCCACGTCGCTGGGGGTCTAGTTTATTCCGCACCTCATCAGGTGAGCCCGAAGGCGGGGTGTGCTCTTCTTTAATTGCTGAAGCATTTTCCTCCGTCCGATTTCCCATTCGACCTTTTGCCAAAGCGGATAAAGAACAAGGATTAGAACTCTTTCCTCGTAATCCTCAACTGTTTGTACCAAAAGATTTTGATTTTTCACCCTATTTTGAAATTATTAAATACCCTTTGTTTAATCCAGATGAACCTCTTCCTTATTATCAACGTTTACCCTGGGCGAAAAGTGATTTATCATACCAGGATCATGGTGTGTTATCCGAACCAAAAAAGAAATCCAAAAAGACAAACGACCACCCGCCATCCCCACATACACCGCCAAAAAAAGATGAGCCACCTGAGAATTCTACGGTTGAAAAGTAAAAAAAATCTGTTATGCTTTCTGCTAACTTTATCTGGAGAGAGTGCTCATGGGATTAAGATCCACAAACCACCGTACTAATAATACAAGCAAAACAATCCCCTCGCATCATCATGAAAAAAACACCATCATGCTCGTACAAGAAATAAGCGAATTAAAATGCGAAAACGACATATTAAAATCTGAAAACAAGACATTACGTGATTTAAATAATGAATTACTTCAATATATCCATGAGCAATCTAAGAAACAAGCAAAGCCTCCTCTCAATAAAAGCAAGATAAAATTTGGTATATTCGATCATAAAACTCAGCTGCCATTACCTATCCAGTACAGTAATAGCAATGAAGGTCCAGCAGGGGGAAGGCTTGAGGAACATGCTATTTGTTTAATAAAGTCAAAATAAGCATCACATCATGACAATGATTAAAATGATTTTTGTTTTTCTCCTACCCACAATCAGTTATGCTTTTTTTTGCCCGAATAATTTTAATCAAATTAATTTTGGCGATACGATAGCGCAAATACAACAACAATGCGGTACGCCTGCAAAACAAGAAACCAAAGAAATCGCACCTGACATACCTACTCCACAAGAATGGAATTATTATGTGCCGCGCACCTATACCCTAAGCGCAACGAATCAACCGGAGATGACACTCAAAACTCAAATTATATTTGATGCTAATGGAAAAGCCATTAATATTAATGTAAATGGCTTAAGTATGCCTTCAACCAATGTGTGTGGTGCTGTCATTCAGCTTGGAGCAACCCAAGATACTGTAAAAGCAGCTTGTGGAAATCCTGCTATTATCAATAAACAACAAGCAACTGCACCTCAAACAGGATCCTCGCAACCACCCAAAAACAAAATTACCGAATTTACTTACTCGACTACACCACCTGTTACGCTTGTTTTTGAAAATGGGGTGTTGAAAAGCAAAAAATAGAGGCCGCTATTTTATAAGTCCAGTGCATAAAAATTCTTCAAACCCACCAGAAGAGCGTGTAGAAGCCAGATTTTCTAGCTGGGGTGGTGGTGGTATACAGAATATACTCGTTGTTGTTACGACTGTATTCCCTGAAGACGAAGCTGCGGGGCTATTGCTTTTTTGAGAAGCGGTAGAACAACGAGGGGTAGAGCTTCCGCCTGTCACTAGACTCAACCTTCTATGAGTAGAAGTGAAACATCTATCATAAATCAGCACGCCCGAACCTGCTGCAGCTGCAACAGAACCAGAAGCAATAAATCCCGCCCCTACCGCCAACGCTACCGCACCTACAATAAGCCCACCAATGCCTGTTGAAGCAAGTGCAAAACCAACCACAATTGCTAACAAGCCGATCCATAATTTTTTATTAGACTGTTTGTTTTTTTTATTTGCTTCCTTTAATGAAAGCTTTTTTTGTTCCGCATCTAGTAAATATGCACCCGAAATATTCCTTTCATTGGGCGAACCTGTTTTGTCATGTGGTTTAACAACAGATTGCCCTGGTACTCCTTCCGGTTGCTCGGTCGATAAAATTGAGTGTTCAAGCCCCTTCAATAACACATCAAGCAAGGATAGAATGTTGAATTTGTTCACGTCAAATGTAACAGAATCTGCTTTTTCTAAAAAATATAATTTATTTTCAATAAATGCCAATTGATCACCTTTTGAAAAGCTATCTTGTAATCGCTTAATGCGGCCTCTGATGGGTGATAAAATTTTCTCTTTATGATCGATTAACACCTTTTCAACTTTTGCTGCCTGAATCACATCAGTAAATAGCTGATCGGTATTCGCATTTTTTACTTGCGTTTCTAATTCTTCAAGTTTTTTTCTGCAGTCTTCGATTTTCACATTCAATTTGGCCTGATCATCCTCTTTATTTTCAAGTAAGGCTTGAATCGAACCCGCTAATGAATTGAGATGCGCTATCATTTTTCTAAAATGCAAAGAATATCCTTTACTTTTAAAATATTGTACAACCATACGCAATTGACGTACTCTTTCTGAAAACTCCGCAAGAGTTTTCAGCGTCTCTTCAACAAGAATTAATTGTTGTTGATCAACCTGCTCACGGTTCTTACCTTGATCAAATTCAGGCTTTTTTGCAACCTCCGCGCTCTTGTGATCTTGTAGTGGTTTTTTTCTTGAACTATCTAATCGCTCTAATCGCTTATCAATGCCGCCTGTCTTCTTTTTTTTCACTGTTGTTTTTCCTGCCTTTCCTTGAAAATTTTTATTATGAGATTGATTTCCACTAGTTAGTATATTTCTCTCAATAAGATCAACATCATTTCTCTCTATTTTAGTTCGGATGCTAGACACTAAATCACTTTTATAAACAATTAACTTCGGAGTAACGAGTTTTTTTCCTTCTGGATCTTGAGCGGCAGGATAATCCTCTCGCATAAGAGCGTTTTGGAAGGATTGACACTGCTCACTTGTAATATGACGTCCAAAACCACTATTTTTCATTACCATTATTTTTCCAAAAATCAAACCAACAGGTTGCACATAAATCGGTTCTCGTAACAAACCAATCACACATTGAAAAATATCTTCCTCTTTTGGGAGATTTTGCCCAGGATTCATGGTAATAAGATTGTTTGAAATATCCAAAGCTAATAGCGAAGGAGATGTGGCAAATGCCTCCAAAAGCAATACTGCACCTTGATTCTGAATACAATTAGTTTCAACATCTAAAATGCGCAATGTGTTATTTTGAGTTAACGCAGTTGCAATTGCTTTAGCCGACTCAACATCTAAGCTACTTGGGCGCTTTGGAGTATCATGAATAGTTAGCTCAATCAGATGATTATTGTTTGTTAATAAATCACTTAATTTCTGAGGAGGAATAGTGTGAGCA
>Ga0155613_1065_pt1 | contig 21904 bp, 21 predicted proteins | sample RifCSPhighO2_12_FD_107270 | JGI IMG/M metagenome (GOLD analysis project Ga0155613, IMG submission 107270) | Gammaproteobacteria bacterium RIFCSPHIGHO2_12_FULL_37_34
GCCGGGGTACACACTTGAGAATACGCAACAAACAAATGCGATTGATCAATTATATACTCATTATACTCGTTATTACCACATTTTATTGAATCAGGAACAAAAATTATTGCATCGCCTTCAAGAAATAGATAAAACTATTTCACCAGCTGTACGTGGGATGAGGCAAATTAATTTTATTCCTTCTTTAAATGTGTTTCAGCCAAAACCAGTTGTAGATTGTATGGAGCAGTTCCATATTTTTTTAATTAATAAACGTATTAACGAATTGAAAAAGGAGATTGAAAAACAGTGGATGAGTACACGCACTAAAGAAATTAAAATTGAATTATTGCGTGCTTTACGATCTTATTTTACAGAGCATCAATCTTTAGATAAAGCACTCTATGCAATTAGAAATGATCAAGCAGAGAGTAAACATTTTTATCTTCTATTGGAAGGAAGGACTGGTGTAATGATTCAAGAAATTCAACATACCCAGCATACATCGGCAGATAGAATTCGGCGTATTGATATTGAAATTGCTCGCTTGAAGCGGCAAGCTGGCAAAGCCCGCAGGAGTGAATTTTTTAATAAAGCGCGTCTTACAACCTTACATAATTGTATAGAGGCATTAACAATGCTAAGAGGGTGTGTGGAGAATCAAGAGCTAAAAAATCAATCTGTTTTAGATATATTTTCTCAACAATATGAAAAGTTTTATAAGGTTCTTCACTTACATGAGGCTACATTTATGCGAGATTTTAAATTAAGAGAAGATATGGTGATGGAAGCGCAAGCCCATTATGCGCCACACCCAACTAAACAATAAAAATAGCGGATATCATGATTTGAGTATCTTTCGTAATACATACTGCAAAATGCCACCATCGCGGTAATATTCCATTTCATTTTGAGTATCGATGCGACTTAAAAGCGTAATAGTTGTTTGTGAACCGCTCGCGCATTCTATAACAGCTTGAATTTCTGTGGCAGGCTGCATATGATCGCTTAAGCCAAGAATAGAGATTGCTTCTGAACCATTTAGGCCAAGTGTTTTGCGTGTTTCGCCTTCTTGAAATTGCAAAGGAAGGATACCCATACCAATTAAATTGGACCGATGAATACGTTCAAAACTTTCAGCAATAACGGCTACCACGCCTTGTAATTTCGGTCCTTTTGCTGCCCAATCACGTGAGGACCCGGTGCCATATTCTTTTCCAGCAATAATAATTAATGGGATATGTTCGGCTTTATAGCACATGGCAGCTTCATAAATGGTAGTGATATTAGAACTGGGGTAATGCTTCGTCATACCACCTTCCACACCTGGTACCATTTCGTTTTTAATGCGGATATTAGCAAACGTACCGCGAACCATCACTTCATGGTTGCCGCGCCGAGCGCCATAAGAATTAAAATCTTTTGGAGCAATACCTTTAGATTGCAAATATTGCCCGGCCGGGCTTTCTGGTTTGATTGTGCCAGCAGGTGAAATATGATCAGTTGTAATACTATCGCCTAGCATGGCTAGAATGCGTGCATTTTTTATATCATGTATTTTATGAGGTTTAGTTTCCATCTCATTGAAAAAAGGCGGGTGTTGAATATAAGTGGAATCGATTTGCCAATGATAAGTCTCAGTTGATTGAACTTGCATTGTACGCCATTCTTGATTACCAGTAAAAACATCTGCATATTGTTCACGAAACATTTTATTATTAACTCTTGTGACTGCTTCTGCAACTTCACTATTCGTGGGCCAAATATCTTTAAGGTAAACTAATTTATTTTGTTTATCTTGACCAATAGGTTCTGTTGTTAAATCAATGGCAGTGGTACCGACTAAGGCAAAAATCACTACTAATGGCGGTGAAGCAAGCCAATTCGCTTTAACTTGGGGATGAATGCGACCCTCGAAATTACGATTACCCGATAGTACAGCAGCAACGATTAAATCGTGTTTAGAAATCGTTTCAGCGATAGGATCAGCGAGTGGACCAGAATTACCGATGCAAGTGGTGCAACCGTAACCAACCAAATCAAAACCTAATTGATCTAAATAAGGTTGTAGTCCAGCTGTTTGCAAATATTGGGTGACTACTTGTGAACCAGGTGCGAGTGAAGTTTTTACCCATGGTTTACGCTGTAAACCTTTTTCAATCGCTTTTTTGGCAACTAAACCCGCTGCCATTAACACGCTTGGGTTAGAAGTATTGGTGCAACTTGTAATTGCTGCGATGACTACATCATGGTGATGTAACGACAGGCCATCTGATGTTTTGAATACAGTGTCTTTTTCTTTAACACGATTAGTATCCAGTAATAATTTCTCAGTGGTTGCTTTTAATTGCGATAGTGGGAGACGATCTTGCGGACGTTTAGGGCCTGCGATGCTTGGCTCTACGCTTGATAAATCTAATTCAAGAATATCAGTAAAGAGAGGATCCGGATTATTTTTCTCATACCACAAACCTTGTGCTTTTGCATACGCTTCAACTAAAGCAACCGTTTGTTCATCGCGCCCAGTTAATTGTAAATAATCAATTGTTTTTTGATCGATAGGGAAAAATCCACAAGTAGCGCCATATTCCGGTGCCATATTAGCAATTGTTGCGCGATCAGCAACTGGTAAATCAGCTAATCCCGAACCATAATATTCAACAAATTTTCCAACGACACCTTTTTTGCGTAATAGATGTGTTAATGTCAACACTAAATCTGTTGCAGTTACACCTTCACGTAATTTACCGGTTAAACGCACACCGATTACTTCAGGAATAAGCATGGAGATGGGTTGCCCTAACATGGCTGCTTCTGCTTCAATACCCCCCACACCCCAACCCAATACACCTAATCCATTAATCATCGTGGTGTGGCTATCTGTGCCAACTAATGTATCAGGGTAAGCAAGATAACGACCATTTTTGTTATGATGCCAAACTGTTTTTGCAAGAAATTCAAGATTCACTTGATGACAAATGCCGGTATCCGGTGGTACCACACGGAAATTATCAAATGTAGCTTGCCCCCAACGTAAAAAAGCATAGCGTTCATTGTTTCTTTCCATTTCTTTGTGAGCGTTAATGTGAATAGCATCTTTACTTGCGAAAGCATCAACCTGAATGGAGTGATCAATAATAAGATCAACAGGTGAGAGCGGATTAATTTGTTTAGGATTGCCGCCCATTTTTTTAATGGCATCGCGCATGGCGGCCAAATCCACAACTGCAGGTACACCGGTAAAATCCTGCATCAATACACGCGCTGGCCGGTAAGCAATTTCTCGATGTGATTTTTTAGTTTGCAACCAAGCAGCCATTGCTTTAATATCATCACAAGATACCGTTTGATTATCTTCGTGGCGTAATAAGTTTTCTAAGAGAATTTTTAAAGAAACAGGTAGCTTAGCAATATCTTTCATTCCTGGTTTTTTTTCTAACGCAAACAAGCTAAAGTAGTCGTAATGAATATCATGTACAGTAATATGATGTGATGTTTTAAACGAATCAATTGAGGACATTGTTGTTCTCCAATTTTGACGTTATTATATACCGATACCCATGACACGGCTATATTAAAGGTATGTCTTTATTTCACAGGGAATTTGCTTATGTTACCTGCTAGTGATGTTATTGCATTGTCCCGCTTGCAATTTGGTTTGACCGCTCTTTATCATTTTCTTTTCGTTCCACTCACACTTGGTTTATCGACTTTATTGGGCATCATGGAAACCGTTTATTTTATTTCTAAGCGGCCTATTTGGTGTGAGATGACAAAATATTGGGGGTTATTATTTGGAATCAATGTTGCTATGGGTGTTGCAACAGGCGTGACCTTAGAATTTCAATTTGGTACCAATTGGTCATACTATTCACATTATGTTGGCGATGTGTTTGGCACACCGCTTGCAATTGAAGGATTAATGGCGTTTTTTCTTGAAGCAACCTTTATCGGCATTTTTTTCTTTGGTTGGGATAGACTTTCCAAAGGCGCACATCTCATTGTCACTTGGATGTTAGCAGCTGGTGCTAGTTTTTCTGCTTTATGGATATTAGTTGCGAATGGCTGGATGCAAAATCCTCTTGGAGCACATTTCAATTATCATACTATGCGTATGGAGTTGCACGATTTTTATTCTGTTTTATTTAATGAAGTTGCGCAAGCTAAATTTGTGCATACGATTAGTGCAGGTTATGTGACAGGCTCTATGTTTATATTATCGGTGAGCGCTTATTTTTTATTGTGTGGACGGAATCTTGCTTTTGCGAAACGATCGATAGTCGTTGCTGCAGCCTTTGGATTAGCTTCAGCATTATGTGTGGTTGTTTTGGGTGATGAGAGTGGCTATTTGGCAGGCCTTAATCAGAAAATGAAAATAGCCGCGATAGAAGGCATGTGGGATACAGAGCCAGCACCGGCTGGTCTCACGGTAATTGGTTTTCCTGATCAAAACGAACATGTCACGCGTTATACAATAAAAATTCCTTACCTTTTGGGACTCATCGCAACGCGTTCTATCCATCAGCCTGTTTATGGTATTTTTGATCTTGTTGATCAAGCACGTGATCGTATTAAAAGTGGCATGCAAGCTTATGGCGCATTAGATCAGCTGATTAAAAATCCCAATAATAAACGAGCAGCAACTGTACTAGATGCCAATCAAGCTAATATTGGTTACGGATTTTTATTGCAGCGTTTTACCAATGATGTAACAGGGGCAACAGAAAAACAAATTCAAGATGCAGCGTGGTATACGGTTCCCGATGTGTTTACTTTGTTCTGGACATTTCGCGTTATGGTAGGATGTGGCTTTTATTTTATTGTATTATTTACGGTCGCATATTATTTAGCTGTTCGACGCCGCATCAGTACCAACAGGTGGTTTTTATGGATAGCATTATTTAGTTTGCCGTTACCTTGGTTAGCGGCTGAGATGGGATGGATAGTAGCAGAATATGGGCGTCAGCCATGGGTGGTTGATGGTTTATTACCAACCTTTATGGGAGCATCCTCTTTAGCAGTGTCTGATGTGTGGATTTCATTGAGTGGTTTTATTTTGTTTTATACAGCGCTTGCTGTTGTCGAAATTTATTTAATGGTGAAATATATTCGCTTGGGGCCAGATCAATATGCTAGACATTGAAGTTCTACGCGTTATTTGGTGGGTACTCATTGGAGTATTATTGATGGGTTTTGCTGTGACCGATGGATTTGATTTGGGTGCCGCTATTTTATTTCCACTGGTTGCAAAAAATGAAACAGAGCGACGTATTGTTTTAAATGCGATTGGTCCATTTTGGGAAGGCAATCAAGTTTGGATTATTTTAGGAGCAGGCGCGATTTTTGCAGCTTGGCCCTATGTTTATGCTGTGGCTTTTTCAGGATTTTATTTGTTGATGCTTTTGCTCTTATTAACCATGGGCATTTCACGCCCGGTCAGTTTTAAATATCGAGACAAATTACCATCATTATATTGGCGACGATTTTGGGATAGAATTGTTTTTATCGGTGGCATTTTTCCTGCTGTGATCATTGGGATATTAGTCGGCAATGTGTTATTAGGTGCGCCATTTCATTTTGATGATACGTTACGCATTTACTATACCGGTTCATTTTGGGATTTATTTCAGCCTTTTGCTTGGTGGTGTGGATTAACGAGTTTAGTCATGTTAGTGATGCATGGTGGTTTGTATCTTGCTATTAAAACAGAACATCCTATTCGATCTCGCGCCATTTTTTGGTCTAGATGGGCGGCGTTTGCACTCATCATATGTTTTGCGGTTGGGGGCGTATGGATTGCATTTATCATGGGTTATTCGATAGTAGGGACAGTAGATCCATTCGCTTATTCCAATCCATTACATAAAGAAGTGACGACTATGATTGGCGGATGGTTGGAAAATTATTCGCGCTATCCGCTTAGCATGATGATTCCCGCACTTGGATTATTAGGCGCATGTAGTGTTGTGATCATTGCGCACTATAGTCGGTGCGCATTTATATGCAGTAGTTTAAGTATGATAGGTGTTATTGGTACAGTGGGCGTCAGTATGTTTCCATTCATTCTTCCTTCAACAGATGATTTACAATCCAGTTTATTAGTGTGGGATGCCTCTTCAGGACGATTTACTTTATTATTAATGTTATTTGCTGTGATTGTTTTTCTTCCCATCATACTGTTATACACATCATGGGTCTATTATGCATTACGTGGAAAAGTGCATGATCAGTATTAGTCTGAATTCGTTATCCAGTATAAAATGAGGAGGTAGCAATGTGGTATTTCGCTTGGGTTTTAGGCACAGCATTTGCCTGTAGTTTTGCTATATTTAATGCGCTTTGGATAGAATTGGATAGCGACGATAAGAAAGATGCCTTCTGATTCTTTTGTGGAACTCGTAAAAAAATATTTATTAGATTTACAAAACCGTATTTGCTCTTCCATCGAACAGGAAGATGCACAGGCAACATTTATTGAAGATAAATGGGTGCATGTGCATGGTGGGGGAGGGATGACGCGTATGTTGGCAAATGGCGCAATTATTGAAAAAGCTGGCGTCAATTTTTCTCATATTTATGGTGACACATTACCGAAAGCCACAACAGATAAGCATCCCACATTCGCTTATGCTCCATTTCAAGCATTAGGTATTTCAGTAGTTGTTCATCCGCTCAATCCTTACATACCTACTTCCCATATGAATGTACGTTTTATTATGGTGGAAGATAGGGCTTGGTGGTTTGGCGGTGGTTTTGATTTGACGCCGTATTATGGGTTTAGTGAAGATTGCATACATTGGCATCAAGTAGCAAAGACTGCTTGCGAGCCATTTGGCGATGATGTTTATCCTAAATATAAAAAATGGTGCGATGAATATTTTTTTTTAAAACATCGCAATGAAGCACGTGGTGTGGGCGGAATTTTTTTTGATGATTTAAATGACGGGGGATTTCAACGCTGTTTTGCATTCGCGCAGGTAGTAGGTATGGCTTACATAAACGCTTATCAACCCATTGTTGCGCGTCGCAAGCAGCATGCTTATCATCAGCGCGAACGCGATTTTCAACTTTATCGACGTGGTCGCTATGTTGAGTTTAATCTGTTATACGATCGTGGCACACTGTTTGGTTTGCAATCGGGTGGACGTACAGAATCTATTTTAATGTCTTTGCCGCCATTAGTGAAATGGAGTTATGATGCACATTTTCCTTCAAGTGATCCTGAAGGAAAATTACAAGAAGAATTTTTGTCGCCTAGAGCATGGGTGTAAGCATTCTATCAATTCGCGATCGGTTCAACCGCAGGTTCTAAATGACGAGGCGTGAAAATTTTTTCATCTGATTCTTTTGCTTGCGATTCGCAGTAAGTTTCTTTCAGGAAAAAGGATAGAAAAATTCCTAATGCTACGCCAAGTGGAACGACGCTAAGTGCGAAAGTATAATCGCTAGCAGCATAGGTTGGAAGACCATCTGCGCTAATAGGGCTACTCGTATGTAAATCTAATAATTTGCCAACGACAGGTTGAAAAATAACGCCACCTGCCATAATGAGCATATTCGTCACTGCAACCGCTGTGCCGGAAATTTGAATGGGATTATTTTCTTTTCCAAGAGCAAAACATAAAGGGTGAGCACCGCAACAAAAACCGATCATAAAGAAAATGGCATAGAGTGCCGATACGTTAATGGTTGGCGAATAAAATACGAAACATAATAAAAATGCAGCAAACAAACCAGTTGCCGTAAGAGGTAAACGACGGCGTTTAATTTTATCAGAAATGGCGCCGATAATAGGGCATGAGATAATCCAGCCATAAAACGTGTAACTGGATATTAATACAGCTTGCTCAGGAGTGAGTTGATAAACAGCTTTTAGATAAGGGATTCCCCATAAATCTAAAAATACGGATGAGGGAAGATACAACAGACAACCGATAATACCGATTAGCCACATTTGTGGGTTAGTGAAAATAATTCGTAATGCTTCCCATAGTTGTTTGATGTTCATTGGTGTGTGCATATCGTATAGGGATGAATGTTGGTGTGGAGGTCTATTTCTTACTAATACGATGATAATGACACTTAATGCAATTCCAGTAATTAATGCAGTATGTAAGGCCGCTTGATAACCAATTGTTTCTAATGCATGCGTCAGATATTTTTGCGATAGAGTGCCGGCTGTCATACCTACTGCAGTAGCAAGACCTGCCACCATACCAAATCGGCGAGGTGGTAACCAAATGGAGGCAAGTTTTAATGTGCCAATGTAGGCAAACGCGGTACCAAGACCAATGAGAAATCGTCCTGTTTTTGCCATTGTCAAACTATCTGCTGTAATGAATATGCTTAAACCGATGACGGCTATCAAGCAAGCTGCGCATAGAACAAAACGCACTCCGAATTTATCATAAATCATACCAGCCGGTAATTGCATGGGTGTATAGGCATAGTAATAAAAAGCAGCTAATGCACCAAATTGAGTGGCAGTAATATGAAAGGCTTGAGAAAGTTCAGGTTGCATGACGCCAGGTGAAACACGGAGAAAATAATTATAACAATAAAATAACATACCACAGCTTACGATAACCCAAGGGTAAATGGATCTGAAAATTGAAAATGATAAGATACGATTATTAGCTTGCATAGGCATACATTCCATTCATTGAAGAGCTAAGATTAATAAAAAAAACCTTTTTAATTCGTGATCATTGTTCAAAAAAATTGATAAGAATGGAGACAAATCTGTCATGTTGTCGTGAGAAAAATAACAGCAATTTACTAGACTTAAAGAAAGTGGCATACCGTCCAGCCCGTTTTTGTGATTAAATTATTACCTGCATATTATTAAGGGAACCTTAAGAAGCTCTTTTTATTTTTTTCTTTTATATCAGACTTTATTGTAAGCAGTCAAGCTGACCTCTTGAGGGAGCCCTGCTAACCTCTTGGAGTGATGAACTGTTATTAACCCCTAGAAAACAAAATCATTTAGGGTTAGATTAATATCCAGCGGTTCCCGCTAACATTACGCGATGGGGTGATCCAAGAGGGGAGAATCGCGATTCTCCCCTCTTGGTGCAAGCAAAAGCTTTGCTTTTGCGCAGCATAGAATCATTTAAGGAGTTCTCGCGTTTCTCAGCGGGAACTCCTGATTAATATCTTGGTTTTGGCTGCATGGAGCCCCAAAGCATGTTTGTTTAGTAAATAATTGATAAAATTAGGAGATAATATGAAAATTAAATTATTAGTGATCAGCAGCATACTTGCCGCAACCTTATCGTATGTTGCCCCTGTAGTTGCTGATGATGAGAATAGTAATCAAGCTATTTCAAGTTCCACTGATAATAATATGAATATGCAACTTGGTCAGGATAATAGCACATCAATGTCTGGCGCTGGTTCTTCTACTGATGCGAATGCCGCAGGTACCGATGAAGGCAGCCCAGATACAGCGACCGGTGATGATGATTATTAAGGGTTCTCGGGGATAATTCTCATTTAGCCCATATTTTGTTCAATTTAACCTATACTGCTAATATTCACGGTATATTTTGGACAATTTATGGGCAGTTTCACAAATACTAAATTAATCACTGACTTAAAAAAAGCCATCAATAATCATGAACTTGTTTTGCATTACCAACCTCAATTTAATTTACATACTTCTTCCTTTGATGGAGTAGAAGCCTTATTGAGATGGCAGCATCCCAAAAAAGGTTTAGTACAACCCAATGAGTTCATTCGATTTGCTGAAGAAACAGATCTTATTATTCATATTGGTGAGTGGGTTTTAAGGACCGCTTGTCAGCAATATATATTATGGCGAAATAAAGGGTTGAAACCGATACGCATAGCAGTCAATGTGGCTGAAAAGCAATTTCGTCAAGAAAACTTTGTCAATCATATTGCAGAGATGATACAGGAATATGATCTAAACCCTCATTATTTAGAATTAGAAATTTTAGAAAATATTATTATTCATAAAGATGACAAAAAAATGACAAACACTATTCAACAATTGAAACAATTAGGGGTATTAATAACCTTAGATGATTTTTGTACAAGATCAATGAAGGTCGATTACTTAACAAGCATTCCTATTGATAGAATTAAAATTGATAAAGAAGTAATTAAAAATTTGTGTGCTCATGAGGAAGCGGCTCGTGTTCGTGCTATTATAGAAATGGCACAGCATTTAAATATTCAAGTATTAGCAGAAGGTGTTGAATCTCGTGAACAGCTTCATTTGCTCTCATCTCAACACTGCGATATGGTTCAAGGATTTTATTTTTCTGAGCCATTATCCGGCGAAAAAATCGAACAATTTTTTTTATCGTTATAACAACTTTTTTATAAAAAATATATGTCAAATAAAACTAAAATAGCGATTATTATTGTTATTTTTTTATGGGCTTCTGCGTTTGTTGGCATTCGCGCTGGTTTGCGTGTTTACTCACCGGAAGGTTTAGCATTATTACGTTATTTGGTTGCCTCCGCTTGTATGGCAGTCATCTATTACTGTTTACCACAAAAAAGCCTATTACATGTTCGAGATGTTTTAGCTTTATTGGGAATCGGTGCAGTTGGAATTGGTATTTATAATCTCACCTTAAACTATGGTGAGCTTTCAATCTCTTCTGGGATGACAAGCTTTATTACGAGTCAATCTCCCATTATTACGACAATTATCGCGGTTCTCTTTCTTGGCGAACAATTAAATACCATGCGCTGTTTAGGTTTTCTTGTGAGTGTATTTGGAGTGGCGCTCATTGCGATGGGTGAAATAGGAGGTTTTAAATGGGATATGGGCATTACTTATGTTTTACTGGCAACGTTAGCGGCTGGTTGTTATTCAGTTTTACAAAAACCTTTTCTAAAAAAATATCATGTTATAGAAGCAACCACTTATGTCATTTGGGGCGGCACATTATTTTTAGCCATCTATACACCACAATTGCAACATGATTTATTAACTGCTTCATTTGATGCTACGTTGACAGTTGTTTATTTAGGCATATTCCCTGCAGCCATTGGTTATCTTGGTTGGAGTTATGTTTTAGCGGATATTCCAGCATCAAAAGCAGTTAGTTTTCTTTATTTCATGCCATTTTTAGCAACACTTTTAGGTTGGTTATGTTTGGACGAGGTTCCAGTATGGCTCTCGTTGGTTGGTGGGATATTGGCAATTGGCGGCATTTGGTTGATTAATCGTTCTTATGTACCAGTAAAAATAAAAGCAGACGTTGAATAAATTCTTACTATGACTTCCAATAAATTCAATTTAATTAGTTATGCTTCCGGATTGGGGGGTGTTGATCTGCGTTGTGGCGAAGGGCCACTAGTCATTAAACGCGTTATTCATGCAACTGAAGTGTCCTGGGATGAACCTATTTTCCCGCCTATTCCACTCTCATTACGTATTGATGAAGCAGTAAAACAAATGTGTGAAACACTCGCGAAAAAAGTTTCAGCAATGGTTATGAGAAAGCAATTTGTTACTGTCTTAGGAGGGGATCATACTGCGGCAATTGGTACATGGAGTGGTGTATATGATGCATTGCATGCGCAAGGAGATATAGGGTTATTGTGGATAGATGCACACATGGATAGTCATACACCCAAAACAACGGAATCAGGCCGCCTACATGGCATGCCTTTGGCTACTTTAATGGGATATGGTTATCCCTCTTTAACGACTATTTTGCATTCTTCACCAAAAATAAAACCTGAACACCTCTGTTTAATTGGGGTGCGTAGTTATGAACGTAGTGAGGCAGAATTATTGAAACGATTGAATGTTCGTATTTATTTTATGGATGAAATAAAAGCGCGTGGATTTCAGACTATTTTCAAAGAAGCTATAGAAATTGTTTGTCAGTATACAATTGGTTATGGTATTTCATTAGATTTAGATAGCATTGATCCTAAAGAAGCGCCTGCTGTTGATGTACCTGCACCAAATGGTTTGCATGCAAAAGATTTAATGAGTGAAATCATCGCAACCATGTGTGATCCTAAATTAGTTGCAATGGAAATTGTTGAGTTTGATCCATCACGGGATATAAATGATAAAACACAGAAATTAATTGTTGATTTAATGAATGCAATGATAAAGAAACGTTTTCATGCTAAGACTTGAAATAAGTATTGCTGAACAGAGAATGGTTGTTTTGAAGAATGAACAATATCTGTGTGCTTATCTGATTTCGACAGCAAGAAAAGGTGTGGGAGAAACACGTGGTAGCGAACAAACCCCCAGAGGTTGGCATCTTGTACGTGCAAAAATAGGTAAAGATAGCCCTATTAATTCCGTTTTTGTTAGTAGACGACCAACGGGTGAAATTTATCACCCTCACATGAGAGAAACTTATCCAGAACGTGATTGGATTTTAACACGTATTTTCTGGTTAAGTGGATTAGAAGTAGGTAAAAATCGATTAGGTCAAGTTGATACTATGCGGCGTTATATTTACATTCATGGATCGCCAGATGATATTAGGATGGGGCAACCCGGCTCAAAAGGATGCATTCGGATGCATAATAAAGACATTATTAAATTATTTGAACAAATTCCAGTAGGCATCCGTGTTTTGATTCGATAATATGCGTTATGCTATTTAATAAGAGATAAAAAAATCGAATATTTTGAGGTAGGTGTGTATGCCTCAGATAATGGCGAGGTGGTCATGGCAGATACAGTTCACAAATTCTTAGATTTTTGGTTTGGCCATCTTGGTTCAGCTGATTTACCATCGAGTGATCGCACTAGTTTGTGGTTTGGTGAAAATGATCCTGCTAAGCAGCAATTAATGCAATCGTTCGAAAAAGAATTTCAAGATGCTACAGTGGGACACTTAGATGATTGGGCAGAAACACCACGCGGACGTTTAGCTTTAATTATTTTGCTTGATCAATTTCCTCGCTATCTCTATCGACATTCATCTCAGGCATTTGCTTATGATGAAAATGCAAGACAATTGTGTATAGATGGGCTTAGAGAACAAATGGATAAATCACTTACATTAATTGAGCGCGTCTTTTTTTATATGCCTCTTGTGCATACAGAAAATTCAGAAACTCAAGAACAATCGATTCGTTTATATCAAGAGTTGACTTCTTTATCGATGAGTGAAACTGTACAGGTCTATCAATTGTTTTTAGCTTATGCTTATGCACATTTTCGAGTGATTAAACAATTTGGTCGCTTTCCGCAACGCAATAAGATGTTAGGCCGCAAATCGACTCCCGCGGAAGTAGAATTTTTGAAAAATGCGTAATATTATTTGGTTGTATTATCCTATGGGGTCGTAGCTCAGCTGGGAGAGCGTCGCGTTCGCAATGCGAAGGTCGGGAGTTCGATCCTCCTCGACTCCAAAAAGAGATGAACATTCTTACATTTTCTTCATCAGCAAGGTCACTTCTTCATCCGATAAGTCTGCATAGTGTCCGCGTCGTAATCCTGCAGGTAAATAAATAGAGCCAAAGCGAATACGAATCAGCCGACTGATTGTACAACCTACTCCTTCCCAAAGACGACGCACTAAACGATTGCGACCTTCAGTAACAATTACATGATACCAATGATTCGATCCACTGCCACCGGCATCTGTGATTTGATTAAAATGTGCAATACCATCTTCCAGTTTTATCCCTTTTTTTAACTTCGTTATGATTTCTGATGTAACCTCACCACGCACTCGTACAGCGTATTCACGTTCAATTTGTGAGCGAGGATGCATGAGACGATTAGCTAACTCGCCATCATTGGTGATGAGTAATAATCCTGAAGTATTAAAATCCAACCTACCAACGCAAATCCAACGATTGTTGCGAATGAGCGGAAGACGTTCGAAGATAGTTGTTCTTCCCTCCGGATCGTGACGAGTGCACAATTCACCTTCTGGTTTGTGATATAACAACACACGGGATTTTTGCTGCTGGCTTTTAATCAATTTAATTTCGCGCCCATCTACGCAGACTTTATCATGATAAGTCATACGATCTCCGATGGTAGCTATTTTGCCATTGACGGTTATTCTACCGGCTTGTATCCACGTTTCAATTTGTCGGCGTGAAGCTATTCCTGCATGCGCAAGTATTTTTTGAATTTTTTCGGTCATATGTAAGGGTGTTATATTGGTGCTACTAGCACACCATCACTATCGTCATCATTTAGTAGGGCATTGCGTTCTTCAGGAATCACTTCACTATTGTTTAGTTCAAGTCGGCTATTTTCTAAAGCTAGTTGCACTTGAATTTGTCTATCTTGTGTTTCGAAATTTTTAAATTCTGCTAAAGTAGGTAATTCAGTCAGTGATTTTAAATTGAAATGATCGAGAAATGTTTTGGTTGTACCTAAAACGGCTGGTTTTCCAGGTAGTTCGCGATAACCTAATACTTTCACCCATTCACGTTCGAGCAGCGCTTTCATGATATTACTACTGACTGTGACGCCGCGAATTTGCTCGATTTCAGCACGCGTAATGGGTTGTCGGTAAGCAATGATGGCAAGTGTCTCTAAAAAAGCGCGAGAATAACGTGGGGGCCGTTCTTCCCACAAACGACTGAGCCAAGGGCTAAATTCGACTTTAGCTTGTAGACGATAGCCGCTCGCTACTTCTTGTAACTCGATACCACTTTCTTTATGGCGATCACAAATAGCAGTCAACATGGCTTTTATTTCTGTGGTTGATGGTTGTTCTTCTTCTTCTTTGAAGAGATGTTGTATGGATGAGATGCTTAATGGATGTTCTGCTACCATTAGTGCAGCTTCGATGATGGCTTGTAATTTGTTGGCGCTCATAGTTGGTTGCCTTTGATTGTTTAATAATATGCTAGCAAAAAATTCCGCTTTAAAATACATTGACGCATGATGCTAACGACAATTATTCGCTCATTATACAATATTAAGCCCCCGCTATGTGGAGGCGTGATTACTATTGGTAATTTTGATGGTGTTCATATAGGACATCAACAATTAATTGCGCAGCTGGTAAGCAAGGCAAAGGAATTAAGCGCACCTTCATTGGTGGTTACTTTTGAGCCCCATCCATTTGAATTTTTTTTAGGGAAAAATTGTCACATTCCCAGAATTACTCGTTTACGGGAAAAATGGGCAGCCCTAAGCCATTGCGCCGTCAACCATATAATAATAATTAATTTTAATCAACAAGTTGCAAATATAACTGCAAGTGATTTCGTCAAACTGATTCATCGTGAATTGCACCCCAAGCACATCATTATTGGGGATGATTTTCGTTTTGGCTATCAACGTCAAGGTGATTTTCAATTGCTAGATCGGATGGGTCAGCAATTAGGTTTTACCACTCAAAGTATACCGACTGTGTTGGTTGATGAGGAAAGAGTGAGTAGCACACGAGTACGAGCAGCTTTGATGGAAGGGAAGTTGGATTTAGCGAAGCGTTTGCTCAATCGACCCTATTGTATGTTGGGTCGAATAAGAGGAGGTAAGCAATTAGGCCGGCAATTGGGTTTTCCAACAGCAAATATTGCTTTGCACCGTCACCTCACTCCAATCACGGGAATTTATACTGTTTATGTGCATGGCATTACGCATGATTTACCTTGGCCAGGAGTTGCAAGTATTGGAACTCGGCCGACTATTGGTGGCACTCAAGCGCTACTCGAGGTACACTTGTTGGATTTTCACCATACTATTTATGGGAAAAATGTAAGCATCGAATTTTGTAAAAAATTGCGTGATGAAATGTACTTCCCAAATTTAAATTTGCTGAAGGAGCAAATTGCAAACGATGTGGCAGTGGCAAGAATGTTTTTTAATGAAAGAAAATAGGGTGTGACATGAGAGATTACAAAAATACATTAAATCTTCCCCAAACTGATTTTCCAATGAAAGCTAGCCTTTCACAGCGTGAGCCCGAGATTTTGCAAAAATGGCAGAACATGAATGTGTATGAAAAATTACAATATCACAATAAAGATAGAAAAAAATTTATTTTGCATATAGGCCCTCCTTATGCGAATGGCAATATTCATTTAGGTACGGCAACCACTACTATCTTGAAAGATATGATTGTCAAATCGAAAATGTTAAGTGGTTTTGATTCACCACTTGTGCCAGGTTGGGATTGTCATGGATTACCGATTGAACATAATGTTGAAAAAAAGCGAGGCAAAGTGGGACAAGCCATTAGTCCAATTGAATTTCGTCAGGCTTGTCGTGAATATGCCAAGCATTTTATTGATGTGCAACGCGAAGAATTTAAGCGTTTAGGTATCATTGCCGACTGGGAACATCCTTATTTGACCATGGATTTTAAATATGAAGCTGATATTATTCGTAGTCTAGCTAAAATTATTAAACAGGGCCATATCCAAAAAGGGTTTAAACCCGTCCATTGGTGTTTAGATTGTGCTTCTGCATTGGCTGAAGCAGAAGTGGAATATGCAGAAAAAAATTCTCCCTCAATCGATGTTGGTTTTGCAGTTATAGACGAACCTGACTTTTTGCAACGGATTCCAAATGTACTTCAAGGCAATGGACAAATCTTTGTGCCGATTTGGACAACCACTCCATGGACATTACCTGCTAATCAAGCTGTCGCACTGCATCCTTATTTGGAATATGTTTTAATTGAATGCGATCAGAATAAACGATTATTAATAGCGGATGCCTTATTAGCAACCGTTGTTCAGCGTTACCAATTAAAAACACATCGCATACTTGGGCGTGTCATAGGTGAAAAACTAGTTGGTGTGAAACTTCAACATCCTTTTTATGATTGCCATGTACCTATTATTCTTGGCAAGCATGTTACTATTGATTCAGGTACAGGAGCGGTACATACAGCACCTGCTCATGGCCAAGATGATTATGTGATGGGCAAGCAATACCAATTATTGCTCGATAATCCTGTTTCCGATAATGGTTGTTTTACTGCTGCCACCCCTCTTTTTGCTGGTCTGCATGTTAACAAAGCAAATGATAAAATAATTGAAGTATTGCGCGAACGTCACATGCTTTTACACTTTGAAACGTTGCGTCATAGTTATCCCCATTGCTGGCGCCATAAAACACCCCTCATTTTTCGTTCTACACTGCAATGGTTTATTAGCATGGATCAAAATGGGTTGCGTAAAATGAGTATGCAAGCGATTGATCAAGTAAATTGGATTCCAGATTGGGGTAAATCTCGTATCATGGGGATGATAGAGAATCGTCCTGATTGGTGTATTTCGAGACAACGTGCTTGGGGTGTGCCGCTTGCATTATTTCTGCATAAAGAAACAGGGGAATTACATCCAAAACAACTTGATTTGATGGAAAAAGTAGCGCAGTTGGTCGAACAACAAGGAATAGAGGCTTGGTATCAACTCGATCAAGTAGCTTTATTGGGTAAAGATGCAGATCAATATGTACAATCAAAAGATGTATTAGATGTTTGGTTTGATTCGGGTGTGTCACATGAGTGTGTATTAAAACAGCATCCTCAACTTACTTTTCCAGCAGATATTGTGTTAGAAGGTTCTGATCAACATCGTGGGTGGTTTCAATCTTCTTTGTTAACTTCAGTAGCAATCAACAAGCAAGCTTCTTATCGCGCAGTTTTAACCCATGGTTTTGTCGTAGATGGACAGGGACGCAAAATGTCTAAATCATTAGGCAATGTCATTGCACCTGATGAAGTCATTAAAAATTTAGGGGCAGATATTTTGCGATTATGGGTGGCATCGATTGATTATCGTTATGAAATTAATGCTTCGAATGAAATTTTGACACGCACGTCGGACGCGTATCGGCGTATTAGAAATACAGCACGTTTTCTACTAGCTAATTTACACGGGTTTGATCCTAGTATGCATTTACTTGAACCGGATAATATGCTGATGTTGGATCGGTGGATAGTCGATAAAACCAGGCTTCTTCAAGAAGAAATTCTTCAGGCTTATGAGACGTATCAATTTCATTTAATTGTACAAGTGCTACATCATTTCTGCGCGACTGATTTGGGTGGTTTTTACCTTGATGTTATTAAAGATCGCCAATATACAATGGAAACCAATAGTCGAGGTAGACGATCTGCACAAACGGCTTTATATCATATTGTTCATGCGTTGGTACGTTGGATGGCTCCTCTACTTAGTTTTACTGCAGAAGAGATTTGGCAATATATTCCGGGGCAAACGGCGGATTCTGTATTGTTGACCACGTGGTATACGTCATTAGCAGAACTTTCAGCACATGAATTAATGGGGCAGTCCTATTGGGATAAGATTCGCGCAGTACGAGATGCTGTCAATAAAGAAATTGAAAATCAACGGAATGCTGGCAAAATTGGATCAGCGCTAGAAGCGGAAGTGTACTTGTATTGTAGCCCACAGTTAAAAGATCAACTCGATGTGTTAGGCGATGAATTACGCTTTGTACTCATTACCTCGTTGGCAAAAGTTATTCCCGATCATTCTGCTCCAACACATGCAGTCATGACAGATATTGTAGGTCTTGCGCTAAAAATTGAGGCAACTGCTCATGCTAAGTGTGAACGTTGTTGGCATAGATGTAGCGATGTCAATACGCATGCAAACTACCCAGGTATCTGCGGGCGCTGTGTAGAAAATATTTCTGGGGTAGGAGAATCACGGGAATATGCTTAAAAAAATTTTCTCATCAGGCTTTGCGTGGTTATGGTTAGCGATTGTTATACTTGCTCTTGATCGATTTGCAAAAATCTGGGTTATTGATCATTTGATAATGGGCGAACCATTCTCTATTTTACCTATTTTTAATTTAACAGTAGCTTTTAATACGGGTGCTGCGTTTAGTTTTTTAAATTCAGCCTCAGGGTGGCAAAACATTTTTTTAGGAAGTTTAGCAGTTGTCGTGAGCGTTGTTATTCTTGTTTGGTTATGGCGATTATCCGTACGTGATTACTGGTTATGTATTTCTTTGAATTTGATTTTAGGTGGTGCATTAGGCAATGTTTGGGATAGGGTGTTATATGGTTATGTAGTTGATTTTTTCGATTTCCATTTAGGCGATTGGCACTTTGCTATATTTAATATGGCAGATAGTGCGATAACGATTGGCGCAGGCATGATGTTGTTGCACTGGTTGGTTTATCCTAAAAAATGATCAAAATTATTTATTTTTTCTTCTATGCACAATTTCATGATATTCATATGCTGGCGTTTTCCAAATATAACTAGAGATGGTGCTAAAAACGGAGAACAAACCAGGGCATGTTCTATTTAAATGGTCAGATTTTTTTTTGAATTCGACCGTTTGGTTTGCAAGATCAGATGTTTGGGAGACTAAACTCTCTATTTTTTCACCTCTTTCTAAAATTTTATTGATATTATTTAGAGCGATATTTTTCACTTCTTTTAATTCTGCTTCTATCTTATCTGCTTTTGATTGTATGGCTTCATCTGGTTCTGAAATGAATGTTTGTAGTTCTTTTACATGAGTAATGGGTTGAAGATGTTGGTATATACTATAGGCAGCATGATCCGAGATGGTTTGGTCTAATGCTAGAACAGCTGTTTTATTTTCAAATACAAAAGCATAATAAAAACCCCTATCCCATTTCAGCATATGAATACCGATTTGATTTTTTATTAATTCTGCAACACGGGGAAAATGATTACGAATATTTTTTTCGTAAGCGTTAAATGACCACCAACTGCCATCTATTGATGCAGATAGAAGTTGATTATTCGCCATATACAAAACAGCGCAAAAAATCTGCATTTCGCTCTTCCCTTATGCTATTGTACATTTCCTAATTTTTTACAATAAAGTCAACAATTTTATTTGCCATGAAATCAAAATCAGGATTGTAAGTCAATTCGCGACGTTTTTCACGAACGATACCTAAGTTATAAAGTATATCAAACAATTGTATTTCAAGACGGTTATAAGCACCAAAAGTGTATTCCTGTGTGTATTGATGCCGCGAATAAAAATAATCTCCTTGCTTACCATAATGCACATTATGAGGAGCAAAAGGAATGGAGACATGGGAAAAGTGCTTAATGTGTGATTGTTGATTGAGAGTGGGTCGGGTTACAATTCTTGGATCAGAATGCAGATAGTTGCGTGATGAATAAAGTAATAACTGATTATTGTGATGAGATAACTGAGAAAAGAAGCGAAGCGCTTCCTCGCTCGATATGGTTTCATCTTCACGACTAGTTGCAATAAAAACAGGGCAGGTTATCGTTTGTTGGCGCGCTAATTCTTTGATGACGCGCATTAACATGGTGAGTTGAATAACAGGATTAAAAGCAATTGATTGGTATCTCGCATAATCAATTTCATCTTCGTAACAAACCCATTGTTTTTTATTTCTTATCCATTTTATCAGGTGACGCCAATTTAATAAAATATCGATAGGTGCTTTAATTTTTAAGGCAGGTGCTAACAAAATAATTCCGGCAATTTGCTTATCTTGTAAAGCTTGATACACAGATAAGGTGGCGCCAGTTGAATAGCCTACTAAATATATTTTTTCTACTCGTTGCTGTAGCGTTTTAATCCCGTAATGAAGCGCCTCTATCCATTCGTGATATGAAATTTTTAATAAATCTTCAGGTCTTGTACCATGTCCTGGCAACAGGATTGCATGAGATAAAATCCCATTTGATTTTAAACATTCACCAAGATCTTTTAATGAAAATGGGCAATCAAATAATCCATGTAACAATAAAGCGCCATATTTTAGTTTACCATCTGAATAGGTGGGTTTGTCCGGTATGAGCTCATAAGGACTGTTTACATCGATAATGAATTTTTCATGTACATGGAATCGTTGCAAATCGGTGCGGCGTTCTGCGATGAGCGTGCGGCAATGATGAATATATTCTGAAAAGGGTAGATCTGATGTTGGAAACTTTATCATAAAGTATTAATATACTCCGAGTATGATTCTATTCTGAGTATAAAGTTCCTATGAGTGAAATGATATTTATTTTATACTTTTTTCCTCTTCTTTCAATACCAGTAAACAGAGCTGCTGGAAATCGAGAATTAGGAGTGGGTAAAGTTGCCGAAACTTTACTGGAGCCGATAGGATTGTTATCCGATTTGATTAGCACCACCTGTTTTGTTATCGGCGGTGCTTTTCTGTTTGCTACTATTATTAAATATATTGAACATAAGCGCAGCCCTTTAATGGTGCCGATCAGTACGGTTATTTACCTTTTTATTATTGGTTTGGTTTTAGTATCCTTACCTTTTATCTCTCTTTTAACAGAAAGTGGTATATCTTATTCTTTGTTTAAATAATATGATTCGAATTATTTTTATAGTGTTGTTAAGTGTCCTGATGGGATGTCAGGCAGAGGATTTTCCATATTCTTATTTAATGACGCACCCCCATTTTTTACAGAAACAATCAGCGGAATGTCAATCTCAGCGGATAACCAGCAAGCAATGCGAAACAATATTAAGTGCAGCAGTGGATTTTAATCAATTACTGAATGAACAGGAGGCGGATCCACTGCAATTCGGTCAACGGATTATGGCAGCAGAAGTAGATTGGGTGAATGCTAAACAAGAATTAGTTCAGGCAAAGCAAGCCCTCCAATCTAGCGATGAAACTAGCCAAAATCTCGCTAGAATCAAGAATCAGCTAGAAGGCGCAGAAAAGAGTTATCAAGAGATTTCTCAAGAAGTAAATATATTGCTAACAGTTGTGAGTGTAAATAATAATCCAAAATCGCCTGATTGAACAGCTATTTTAGCTATGATACACTTCGCCGTGTTTTTTATAATAATGATGAGGAGATTTTATATATGCAAAGTATATATCAGGCAATAAAAACCAAGGCGATTAATTGCGAACCATTTACAATTGAAATTGATAGAGAATCTTTACGTGGTGTTAGATCAAGCGATATCCAGACTTTTATTAAGGAGAATGCAGCTAACTATGCTTGTGATCAT
>Ga0155613_1107_pt1 | contig 21290 bp, 17 predicted proteins | sample RifCSPhighO2_12_FD_107270 | JGI IMG/M metagenome (GOLD analysis project Ga0155613, IMG submission 107270) | Gammaproteobacteria bacterium RIFCSPHIGHO2_12_FULL_37_34
ATAATGGCTAGGATTTCTAAATTTAGAATAGCAAACGCCCTCACCTAACTGTTTTGCTAATGCATAAACAGCCACGCCATCTCCTTTTTCCGCAAGTGGAATCAAGCGAGCAATTTGTTCTTTAATAAAATTAATATCTACAACATTTTCATCGGAAGCATTCCAGTCTAATTTATATTTTTCTTGATTAGCATGATATTCCTTCTTTAAAGAAGAAAGATCTGGTATTGGTATTCCAAAAAATAAATGGGACCGTTCTCGTTGAGAAAAGCTTATCCCTTCATCAACAATTTGCTTTTTAACACGTTTAATATCTTCTTCGACAGGATATCCCATTGCTAATAAAAGATTCCAACAGAATAAACTCTCCTTTAAATTTTTATAAGTAGCGATTATAAAATAGTTATTTTCTAATTTTTTATAAGACACGCCATTTTCCAATTGTATTGCTAACGCATATGCCGCAAAAGCATTGTTTTGTTGTGCTTTTATCCAAAGTAATTTAATTTGCTTCATAAGCTTTTGATAATCGTTTTCTAAGGCATCATCTTCTTTAAGCATTCTTGAATGCAAATCATATTCTTTTCTAATTGCTACATGATCCTTAATAAATTTTAAGTTTTTATAATGATGCTTAAACAAGTTGCGATTAGGATGAGTATCCAAATTTTGATGAAATTCATCTTGAATAAATTTTTCCAAATATCTTTCATAAGCATGATATATTTCGATCAATTTAAGATAGTGAGATTCATCTTGCATCAAACCATTTGCACATTGAATTGCTAGGTTAAGTGCTATTGTTGATGAACGTCCTGTATGATGGTAAGACGCCATTGCGCAATCACCAATTAAAGCAATTTCACTTCCGCTTGGAAGTATTCTGATAGGAGAATCAACAGATTGAATAGTTAAGGTAAACAAAGTGACATGAAGATTTTTATTACCTTTGGTGTCCAGTTCAAAACAATCCATGGGAACACGATATTTTAAAGCGGCTTGTGCTTTTACCCATTCTAATATAGCTTCTTTTCTTTCCAATTCATCTTTTATATTTTTAATATTTGGTGTAATCATACCCACAAAATGCACCCTCAAATACCACTCTGGATCTTCGGATTTCCAACTATTATCATCCATATGAAAATCCGGACCATATTTTGTATGCAACCAACCCCATTTTCTTAACACAGCGATAGCCTGCTTTTTGTCTGCTTGATTAAATTGATGAAGATCATTATCTTTTCGTATTAATCTCACAGCACAATGATTTGGATAATATAGTGTATTTTCAGTTTCTACATATCGATCCTTTCCTATGTCAGAAAAAGTAAAAGGGTTGATTGGAAGCTCTTCTTTTTTTATTGCTTCATTTATTTGGGTAATCGTTTCTCGTTTTACCCCCTCACATATGATTAACGTATCAAATTTAAAATAATCTTCCTTTTCCTCTATTTTTTTATTTTTTACACCCACTCTATTTTCTTTTAAATGAATGGAGCTCACATAGGATTCTAAGTGCCAACTGACTGTAACATTTATTTTTTTTTCAGATTCAATATGTTCTTTAAGCGCTAACTCAAGCGAACGTAAAGAAAAATTAATTATTTCTCCTTTTTTTTCTTGACGTAATATTTTTCTCAATAATTTTTCTCTAGCATGAAGCGGCGGATGAACAAGGGTTCCATTGCGGAAAAGTATTCCTTTTTCATTAACTTCTATAGAATCATGAGGATAAAATATTTTTTTACAAAAATCTCCCCACTTGATTTCTTCTTTTAGAATAGAATCAGGAAAAGATACAATTTTTTGACGCCTTTCATAAGAACTACGTTTTTCAATAAAATGAATTTCAAATTTTTTAGAACGATTATCCAAAGCTTGTGCTAATAATGACGCAACCATCGCAAGCCCTGCGGGACCCGCCCCTATAACAACAATTTTCTCTGTATTTTCAATCAATTCGTTTTGTGGCACGGGAGTGTTCTTTGTCTATTTTTCTTTTTTTATTATAGTTCAAAAATAAGGTGATTTTCTAGATTGTGGCTCAGTACACGACAAAATTTCCGTTTGCCCTGAGGAGATCGATTTTGTTTTCCGTTCGTGCTTCGAGACGCGGCACTTCGTGCCGCTCCTCAGCACGAACGGATTTATCTCATTTTAACCCGTTCGCCCCGAGGAGGCTGCGAAGCAGCCGTCTCGAGGGGTAAAGTGTATAATTTTTTATAAATGCAGTGATTAAACCGCGCAATTATTGATTGAAATAAAGCGAGTGTTAGCTAGACAAGGGTAACAATGAATTCACCGAGAATCGTTGCATTGAATCCACTTGTGTTTTTTTAATAATGCACTACTATAGGAATATAGTAAAATATAAAATTCCTATAGTAGGAGTAACCATATGGCCAGTCAACAAGTCAAAATCATTGGAGTAAATGGGCAAGTCTCTCTTGGCAAAGAGTTTGCGGGGAAAATGGTTTTAATTGACCAAGTAGATCATGGTACTTGGATTATAAAATCAGGGGAATTTATTCCTGATTCTGAGAAATGGTTATATCAAGATAATCATTTATCTAAATTAGATAAAGCATTAAGTTGGTCTAAAAAAAATAAACCTAAAGATAATTTTGATCCATTTATCAAGGATGTTAAAAAATAATGATTGGAATTAAAATTGATTTAAATAATCCAGAATTCCAGAAAGATTTTTTTGATTTAGAAAAAAATGAGCAAATGGCGTTCATCAAAACACTAAAAAAAATACGCGAGCTCACTTGGCAACAATTATATACGGATAATGGAATAAAATGGGAGGCGATCTTATCAAAAAAAACACGCTCTGGAGAACGTTTGTATACATTCAGATTTTCGCAAAAGTATCGAGCGGTAGCTTTACGAGAAGGCGATTTTTTTCGTTTGTTAACGTTACATGTTGATCATGATAGCGCTTATCTATAAACAGCTTTAAGTGCTTCTTCCAAATCTTCTTGCAAATCTTCTACCGCTTCAATGCCAACAGAAAGCCGAATAAAATTATCTTTTATACCAAGTTGATCGCGTTTAGCTTGTGGAAGACTAGCATGTGTCATGATAGCGGGATGTTCAATTAAACTTTCTACACCACCTAAACTTTCTGCTAAGGCAAAAATTTTACAATGTTGAAGCATGTTTATTGTTTCTTGTTTATTGCCTTTTAATTCTAATGAAATCATACCACCAAAAAGTCGCATTTGTTTTTTAGCTAAAGCATGTTGAGGATGGCTAGCAAGCCCTGGATAAATGACACGAGATATTTTTGGGTGTTTTTCTAACCATGTTGCAAGCGCTAATGCATTTTCACAATGGCGTTGCATGCGAACCACTAATGTTTTCAATCCACGCATTGCCAAGAAGCTATCAAATGGGGAAGCAATAGCACCAATGGCATTTTGCAAAAAACCAAGTTGCTCGGCTAAATCATCACGATTAACTATTGCGACACCGCCAATCATATCGGAATGGCCGCTTAAATATTTTGTGGCTGAATGCACAACAATTTCAAAGCCATATTCTAATGGCCGTTGGAGATAAGGTGTGGCAAATGTATTATCAACTACAGAAATTAAACGATGTTTTTTCGCGATCTTGGCTACTTTTTTTAGATCAATCAACTGTAACATTGGGTTGGTTGGTGTTTCTACCCAAATCATGCGTGTTTCCGGTCGAATATGTTGTTCTATTTTTTCAGGTAGAGTAAAATCAACAAAACTTGTTATTAATCCTGCCGAACGATTGCGGACTTTTTCAAATAGTCGGTAGGTTCCACCATATACATCGTTGCAAACAATAACATGATCATTGGGTTTTAATAATTCCAAAACAGTTGCTGTTGCTGCCATACCGGAAGCAAAAGCATAGCCATATTTCCCAGATTCTAAATCGGCTATACATTGTTCGTAGGCATGTCGTGTTGGATTGTTGGTTCGTGAATATTCATAGCCTTTATGTTTGCCAGGACTCATCTGCACGTAAGTAGAAGTTGCGTAAATGGGTGTCATGATTGCACCTGTTGTTGGATCAGGCGTTTGGCCAGCATGGATGGTTCGTGTAGCGAGGTGATATTTAGTAGTCATTGCTTCAATCTCGTCAATAGCTTCTGTTAATCGCGTAGCATATTCTGCTCTTTCATCCACGTATCATCAACAAATTTGCTTAAATAATTACGAATGCTATCTGGTAAAATCACTAAACATTTTTGACCTTTCTGCAAGCGCTTAGCAGTTTGTAAAGCGGCCCATACTGCCGTGCCGGATGAGCCGCCCACCAACAAACCTTCTTCGCGAATGAGGCGTCTTGCCATTAAAAAAGAATCTTTGTCGTTTACTTTTATATATTCATCAACCAATGTGTTATCGAGTACTTCTGGGATAAAATCATAGCCAATGCCTTCTACTAAGTAAGGATAGACGTCTGTCCCACCCCCTAAAATGGAACCGTATGGATCAACGCCAATGATTTGGATGTGAGGAATAGCTGCTTTTAGTTTTTTTGCAACACCTGTAATCGTACCGCCTGTTCCTGCCCCTATCACAACCATGGCAAGATGATGATCCATATCATCTAAAATTTCTTGTGCGGTATATTCAAAATGAGCTGCTGGATTACTAGGATTTGTATATTGATTAAGAATATGGGAATGTGGAATTTCTTTTTGCAATTTTTTAGCTAAAGAGATATGGCTATCTGGATCATTCCATTTTGCATCAGTTGGGGTACGATAAATTTTAGCACCTAGTGCTTCCAAAACAACTTCTTTTTCTCGACTCATTTTTTCTGGCATGGTGATAATAACTTTATAACCTTTTACTGCACCAACCATGGCAACACCAATACCAGCATTACCAGAAGTTGCTTCAATTAAAGTATCGCCCGGTTTTATTTTTCCCTGTTTTTCTGCATCTTCTACCATTTTGATTGCAATTCTATCTTTCACCGAACCGCCTGGATTTAAAAATTCACATTTTCCGTATAGTTCACAGGATAATGCTTGCCCGATTTTATTTAAGGGAATAATCGGCGTATGTCCAATGGCCCCTAATATGTTATTTAATAACATTGGTTATTCCTTCAATTTGTTATTCCTCACTTTCTGGTTCAGATGGTGCGATGGTAAAATTAGAATCAGTGTATTTTGAGATATGACAAGTGAATGTGTCTGTGTTTGGAGTTAATTTGCCATTAATGGTGATATACAATGATTTACCGCGGATAATATGGCCGAAGCTTTCTAACTGACAAAAGTTTTTTATTTTTTTTATCTGATAAGGGTCACGTCGATAAGGACTAAATTGCAATTCTGACACAGTAATTAAATAATTTCTGCCGTAAGTAAAAGCCACCCAAAAGTTTGTTCCTTTTTTTAAATCAAACAAGTAAGGAATATTTTTATTATGATCAACATCACGAACAATCAACAACCATGAAGGTTTACCGACAAAACGATGCAAACGAGTATAGATTTGAATCGTTTGCCCTAATCCTTCATTATTTTCTTCTGCATAACTAGGCAAAGATGTGGTAAGAAAAATCAGTATAAATGAATACAAGATGATATGTTTAATCATATTTTATCTTTTTTTAAGAAGATACCCTGCTAGTATAAATAATAGTATAAACCAAATGAGTGACCATTCAGCCATATTAAGAGAAAGAAATTTCCAGCCTTGCTGAGTACATTCTGCACTACCAGCGAATATTTTTTGAGCTACTTCTTTAAAAGATAAGATTTGCAACATATATTGGATGCTGACACCGCATTCTATATTATTTCCTGTAGAAAAATATTGTAGCCACACTTGTCTGCCAGCAAGCAAGATGCCTAAGAAAGCGGCGCATAGGGATAAAAAATTAATCGTTATACGCCCTATTTTGCGGTTGTGAACAAATATACCAATGAAAAACAATATGCCAAATAAGCCAAATGTTAGGCGTTGTAAGGTGCACAGAGGACAAGGAACAAAGTCATCCATGTATTGCAACCACATGCTGATGAATAAAAGTAAAACGACAGTTATCAAGCCTAATAAGTAAATGGATCGTGTTGCCATATGAATTCCTAATTATTTTTATCTGACTTCGCAGCTAGCCAGTTTTGTAAGATTAATTGTGCAGCGACACGGTCAACTTGTCCATCTTGAAGTGCTTGATAGCCACCTTGGGCAAACAATCTTTCACGAGCATCTTTTGTGGTTAATCGTTCATCTGTTTCATAAACAGGCAATTGATAACGTTTATGCAACGATTTAGCAAATTGTCTCGCATGATGACTAATGGTTTGATCAGTACCATCCATGTGGAGTGGAATGCCAACAATGAGTGCATCTGGAAGCCATTTGTTAATGATTTTTGTAAGCGCATTCCAATCAGGAATACCTGATTTTGCTTTGATTGTATCAAGTGGGCGAGCATGTTTGGTAATAGTTTGGCCAATTGCTACCCCGATGCGTTTTAAGCCAAAATCAAAACCTATAAAAATGTGAGAAGATGTTTTTGTAGTTTTTTTCATTCCATAACCGAATTTGTTTTGACTACATCACCGTTTTCTCAATTCCAAATCTTTCAGCTGAACCAGCATGATCGCGGCAATCCAGGGTATCCAGAAGGCAAAAACAACGGTATTTAATAAGATAGCGCTAAGGTCATGTGGCCTATTATCTTGAATTAAAAGAATATGGATATTAACGTGAAATAGTGATTTCATCATCATTAAAACAAATAAATAAACTAACCAAGGAGTAGCTTGTACGCTAAACGTACGCCACCAATGATTCCATACCAATGAAACACTATTTTTAATTGCTTTTAAAATGCCATTTTGTTCAATGACAATGAGCGGAAGGAGAAAGACAAATAACGTTTGGGCATACAAAAATACAAATAATTGCACAATGAAAAAAATGGATAATAAAAACGCGCCTGATTCGTAAGGAGTTTGTTGTAAATAATTTTGGAAATATAAATGTTGTAAACGAGCAAACCCAAATGCGAGTAAAAATATGAAGAAAGATTGGATAAGAATAGCAGAAAAAACCAGGATAAGTTTTTTGATGCCGACCATCATATCTTCACGAGCTCGTTCGTGAACTTGACATGTTTCGCAATACATATGCCAAATGATGGCAATAAAAAAGGGAAGCACGATGATATTAATCGTTAATAGTAAGAGATGGTATAGATTAAAAAAGGGCCCCGGAATAAACGTTTCTTGGCCAATCATTACATCAATATAGCGCGGAATAAAAGTAATGATCGCTGCGCAAAGCGCAAATAAAATAACCTTAAAAAAACTAATACGATAAAGCACTAAACTGCGCTTGATCAGTTGTCGATATGTTTCAGGTTGAGAAGGTAGTAATGTATCCATACGGGATTCCTAATGTTGTGATGCTTCATCCCAATTATCTCCCACTCCGATAGCTACAATCAATGGTATACGTAAATGAACGGTATGACTCATGTGTTGACGTATACCTTCAATGACGCGATCTAATTCTTTTTCATGTGCTTCAAAAACAAGCTCATCGTGCACTTGCATGATCATGTGAGTTTGAAGAGAGGCCTCATGTAGCCATTGATCAATTTGAATCATAGCTAATTTAATAATATCTGCTGCGCTACCTTGTAGCGGGGCATTAATGGCTGCACGTTCGGCTGCTTTTTGTCTTGGAATTTGGCTAGCCAAAATATCAGGTATCGCAAGCCGTCTACCCCATAATGTTTCCACATATCCCTTTTCTTTTGCTTGTTTTCTTGCATTATCCATGTACTCTTTTACTCGAGGATAACGCGCGAAATAGCGGTCAATATAATGTTGTGCCGAGTTTCGATCGATTCCGAGCTGGCGAGTCAGACCAAATGCAGACATTCCGTAAATCAATCCAAAATTAATTGCTTTAGCATGACGACGCATGTCTGGCGTGACTTGATTAGGTGGTACTTCCCAAACCTCAGCAGCAGTTGCTTGATGAATATCCAAATTGTTCTCAAAAGCATGCAATAAACCAGGATCTTCAGAAAGATGCGCCATGATTCTCAATTCAATTTGTGAATAATCGGCACTAATGATTTTATAACCAACAGGCGCAATAAAAGCTTGACGAATACGTCTTCCCTCTGCAGTGCGAATGGGGATATTTTGCAAATTAGGATGAGAGGATGATAACCGACCAGTTGCTGTGCCTGCTTGATTATAGGAGGTATGGACGCGTTTAGTGACAGGATTGATTTGTTCAACTAAACGATTGGTATAAGTAGAAATTAATTTGCTTAAACTTCGGTATTCAATAATCGTGCGTGGTAATTCAAAATCAAGCGCTAATTCTTGTAAAACGTGGTCAGCTGTTGAAGCGCCTCCAGTAGGTGTTTTTTGTAAAATAGGCAAATTTAATTTTTGAAATAAAATTTCTTGCAGTTGCTTAGGAGAATTCATATTAAACGTTTGCCCTGCCAATAAAAATGCTTCTTGTTCAAGCTTGTGTAAACGTTTTTGTAATTCTTTGCCTTGCGTTTCTAATTTGTGTGGATCAATCAATACACCATGATGTTCCATTTGCGCAAGTATAGGAACAAGGGGCATTTCGATTTTTTCAAAGACATATTTTAAACCTGCTTCTTGCTGAATACGTGGCCACAATAATTGATGTAATCGTAACGTAACATCGGCGTCTTCCGCAGCATATATGCCAGCTTGTTGTACATCAATTTGGTTGAATGTTTTTTGTTGTGCGCCTTTTCCTGTTACTTCTTCATAAGTAATGGTACGCCAACCGAGATATTTAAGTGCAAGCGTATCCATATCATGACGATTACTGACGCTATCTAACACATAGGATTCCATCATGGTATCAAAGAGCACACCCTGAAGAACAATAGTGTAATTCATTAAAATTTGCATATCATATTTAATATTTTGTCCAATCTTTTGAATAGCCGAATTCTCAAGAATAGGTCGTAAATAATTGAGGAGTGTATCCGTTGATAGTTGTGAAGGCGCATGAGGATAATCATGACCACAAGGAATATAAGCAGCGTGACCTGGAGAAATGGCGATGGAAACGCCCACTAATTTTGCATGGATAGGATCAAGATCAGTGGTTTCAGTATCGAAAGCAAACATGCTAGCCTGTTTTAATTTTTCAATCCAAGCATGCAATACATGTTCTGAAGTAATGATTACATAATTTGCGTAATTGGTATTATTTTCCGTGGATTCCTCTAACAATTCTGATAACCATCCTTTAAATTCCATTTCTTTATATAAGTCAATCAGTACTTTTTTATCCGCAGATTTAATTTTTAGATCAGGGTAATTAAAAGGTAAGTTGACATCACATTTAATGGTGACTAACGATTTTGTTAAGGGAAGTTGAGAAAGTGATGCACGTAAATTCTCGCCTACTTTTCCTGTGATTTGTGTTGCGTGAGCAATAATATTATTAAGCGATTGATATTCTTGTAGCCATTTTGCAGCTGTTTTTGGGCCAACATGAGGAACACCTGGAACATTATCCGATGTATCGCCGACTAGAGTAAGATAATCAATAATACGTTCAGGAGGCACACCAAATTTTTCTTTTACTTTTTCTGGGTTAAGTAGAGTATTATTCATCGTATTAATTAAACTCACCTGGTTATTTACCAATTGAGCAAGATCTTTATCACTCGTTGAAATAAGCGTTGTTAAGCCTTGTTGTTGTGCTGTTTTTGCTAATGTCCCAATCACATCATCAGCCTCTACGCCTTCAATCATGACAAGAGGTAATCCCATGGCTTTAATCATCTCGTGAATGGGTTTTATTTGTTGAATTAATTCATCTGGCATGGGTGCGCGAGTAGCTTTATATTCTGTATACAATTCATCCCGAAACGTTTTGCCTTTTGCATCAAATACGACCGCCATGTAGTCAGGTTGATAATCGGCAAGCAAGCGTTTTAGCATGTTCATCATGCCGTAGATTGCTCCTGTCGGAGCACCTTTGGAGTTAACAAGCGCAGGCAGCGCATGAAATGCGCGATAAAGGTAAGAGGATCCATCAACGAGAATAAGAGGTTTTAGCATAGGCGCATTCTAACATTTCATTTTTCTTCAAGACAGGTGTATCATCACATGCACTCTCTGAAAAAGGAGCAATAGTGAGCACATCACTGTGGGAAAAATGTTTAAATGCGCTTGAAAGCGAATTTCCATCTCAACAATTCAACACCTGGATTCGACCTCTGCAAGCGGAACAAGGGAATGGAAGACTAGTGCTTTTGGCACCCAATCGCTTCGTTTTAGATTGGATAGCAGAACGATTTTTATCCAGAATAAAAGAATTAGTAAAACAGTTTAGCGAAAGTTCGCCTCCTGCTGTATCACTTGAGATTGGTAGCAAAAGTATTGATGGGCACAAGCTAGATATTTCGCCAAAAGCTACTACTCAAGCTATGCAGAATAATAAAGCTATATTTTCTTATACTACGGATCACACGGCTTATCATAGCAATCTTAATTCAAATTTTACTTTTGATAATTTTGTTGAGGGTAAATCTAACCAATTGGCCAAAGCGGCTTGTTTGCAGGTGGCGGAAAATCCAGCAGGTGCTTATAACCCACTTTTTTTATATGGGGGTGTTGGTTTAGGAAAAACACACTTAATGCACGCGATTGGCAATCAAATTGTTAAAAATAACGTAAAAGCTAAAGTATTGTATCTACATTCTGAGCGTTTTGTAGCAGATATGGTGAAAGCATTACAAACAAATTCAATGAATGAATTTAAACGCTATTATCGTAATGTAGATGCTTTATTGATCGATGACATTCAGTTTTTTGCTGGTAAAGATAGATCTCAAGAAGAATTTTTTCATACCTTTAATGCACTTTTGGAAAGTCAGCAACAAGTTATTTTAACGTGTGATCGCTATCCTAAAGAAATAAATGGTGTAGAAGAGCGTTTGAAATCACGTTTTGGTTGGGGATTGACTGTAGCAGTTGAGCCGCCGGAATTAGAGACTCGTGTTGCTATTTTAATGAGTAAAGCTGAGCAAACGAATGTTCAATTACCTTATGAAGTTGCATTTTTTGTTGCCAAACGCATACGCTCTAATGTTCGCGAACTAGAAGGCGCATTAAAACGTATTATTGCTAACGCACATTTTACTGGGAAGGCAATTACGCTTGAGTTTGTGAAAGAAGCATTACGTGATTTATTAGCCTTGCAAGATAAATTGGTGACGGTTGATAATATTCAGCGAACAGTAGCAGAATACTACAAAATTAAAATAGCAGATGTGTTGTCAAAACGACGTAATCGATCGGTTGCTCGACCAAGACAAATTGCAATGGCCTTAGCGAAAGAATTGACGAATCATAGTTTGCCGGAAATTGGCGATGCTTTTGGTGGCAGGGATCACACGACTGTTTTACATGCTTGTCGCACGATAGCAGGATTGCGACAATCTAATACAGATATTGAAGAAGATTATACAAATTTATTGAGAATACTAACGACTTAATGGTTAACAAGAGTATCGTTTATAGCTGCGAGCAAGCATTAATTTTTTTGTTGATAAAAAGCGGACAGGATGTCCGCTTTAACAAAAAATCCGAAAGGGATGAGTTTTTTGTGGTTATCAATAAAAAAATTAATGCTTGCTCGCAGCTATAAACGATACTCTTGTTATAACAGTGAGTCCTAGCAAAATACGAACAATATCTTAGGAGTTAAACCGTGGATATTACCGTTAAACGTGAAACATTATTAAAACCACTCCAAGCGATTAGTAGCATTGTCGAAAAAAAACAAACGATGCCTATTTTGTCTAATGTGCTTCTTGTTGTGCAAGATGGGAAATTATTATTAACGGGAACAGATCTAGAAATTGAATTGATTGGTTTTGTGCCGATTGAATCTTTATCAACAACAGGTGAAATAACAGTTTCTGCAAGAAAATTATTTGATATTTGTCGAGCTTTACCGGAAGGAATATTATTACGTTTATCATTAGAAAATAATTCGTTAATCATACGTACACAGGATAGTTATTTTATATTAAATACGCTTCCTACTCAGGATTTCCCGAATCTTGAAACGAGCGATTATGCTACTACCTTAACGTTTCAACCATCCCTTCTTAAAAAACTATTTACGCAAACTTATTTTGCAATGGGACAACAAGATGTACGCCATTATTTGAATGGTACTTTTTTTGAAATTGCTAATGGGACCATTAAATGTATTGCTGCAGATGGGCATCGCTTAGCCTTGACCTCTGTACAAAATGAAAAAATAAAAGATATTACTGCCCGCATGATTGTACCACGCAAAAGTGTACTCGAGCTCATGCGTTTATTAAGTGATGAAGATAATGCAGAAGTGATCGTGCAAATAAGTGATGGCCGTTTGCGCATCACTACTTCTGATTATACTTTTACTACAAAGTTAATCCATGCTCAGTATCCCGATTATAATCGACTCATTCCTCGTGGCACATTAATTGCTATGGGGGATCGTGAAATCATTAAACAAGCATTAACGCGTGCATCCATTCTTTCTAATGAAAAATACCGGGGCGTTCGTTTTCAACTTGAACCAAATAAGCTTAAAATTACAGCTAATAATGCAGATCAAGAACAAGCGGAAGAAGTAGTTTCACTTGATTATAGCGGCACTAATATGGAAATTGGCTTTAATGTGCCCTATTTATTAGATGTGGTATCGGCTATTGCTTCAGCAACCATTCGCTGTGCTTTTACTGATTCGAACAGCGGGGTATTAATAGAAAGCACGGATGATGATGAGAGTTTATATGTTGTTATGCCGATGAGGCTTTAATAATACTCGCGTTAGAAATCCGCGTAAGAGAGAATATTCATTAAACTGTGTCATTGCTTATGTAGACGAGGGACGTCGCGGCCATGGATGGTTTAAAGCGCCGAGTACAGGGATGTACGTTCCCGAGTTACATAAGCAATGACACAGTTTAATGAACATTCTCGCGTAAGATACTACATAACACCATGATGTGTAATAGTGACCTATGTCAATTACTTCCTTATCTATTACAAATTTTCGAAATTTAGTTGCTGTTAATTTAACGCTTCACCCGGATGGCGTTCATGTTTTCTATGGCAATAATGGAAGCGGTAAAACCAGTTTGCTTGAGGCTATTTATTATTTGGGTATGGGGCGATCATTTCGAAGTAATATTGCTAGCCATGTGATAAGACACTTAACGGATAAATTTTCTATTTTTGCTCGATTATTAGACAAAACAAAAAACAATGTATCTATAGGGCTTGAAAAAAGCCTTAATGGATTATTACGAATGCGTATGGCAGAGAAAGAACTTGCTAATACAACAGAACTTGCGAATCAATTACCTATTCGGATGATTCATTCCCAATCTCACCAATTATTTGAAGGCAGCCCACTTTTTCGTAGAAAATATTTAGATTGGGGTCTTTTTTATCACTTTACAGAATTTTTCATGGTATGGCGTAATTATGAACAAGCATTAAAGCAACGAAATAAAGCATTGCGCGATAAGTGCTCAAAACAAGAGCTAGAAACATGGACTAATGAATTAATTAAATATGGATTAACATTAGACCAATTACGACGTGATTATTTGAAACTATTACTCCCTATTCTTATTCCTCTTATCCGGGAATTATTCATCTTAGATGGACTTGAAATTACTTATCGATCTGGTTGGGCTGAATCGCAGGATTATGGTTCAATTCTTAGATCTTCTTATCAGGAAGATACTCATCTTGGTTATACTCAATTTGGTCCGCATCGTGCTGATTTGCATATTGCTTTTAGTAATATCCCAGCCAAACATTTTTTGTCTAGAGGACAACAAAAATTAACGATCTGTGGTATGATACTTGCTCAAGGGTTGCTGTTAAATCAAGAGTTAAATAAAGGACTTATCTATCTAATAGATGATTTACCTTCTGAATTAGATATTGAAAATCGATCAAAGCTAATTCATTTTTTACTCACACAGCGGGCACAGACATTTATAACCACGATTGATCGGAAAAATATCTGGGAGTGTATAGATGGTGCAGCAGAAATCACAAAGGTGTTTCACGTGGAACAGGGCTATATATTGGAGTAGCAGGAGTTTGGGGTGGTGAATACGAATACAACTGAAAATTATGATTCATCCAAAATAAAAGTGCTTAAAGGACTGGAAGCAGTTCGTAAGCGCCCTGGCATGTATATTGGCGATACGGAAGATGGAACAGGGCTGCATCATATGGTGTTTGAATTAGTTGATAATTCAATCGATGAAGCGCTCGCTGGTTATTGTACGGAAATTTGGGTCACTATACATACAGATGAATCAGTAACTGTAAAAGATAATGGGCGTGGTATTCCAGTGGATCTTCACCCTGATGAAGGACGCTCAGCTGCTGAAGTCATTATGACGATACTTCATTCTGGTGGGAAATTTGATAACGAATCGTATCAAATATCAGGTGGGTTACATGGCGTTGGTGTTTCTGTTGTCAATGCTTTATCGGAGCAATTACATTTAGTGATCCGAATGAATGGTAAGATGTACGAGCAATATTATCATTTAGGTACACCTGCTGCACCGTTAGCGCCTATAGGTGAAACCATAGAGCGTGGCACGGAAGTCACTTTCAAGCCAAGCGCTGAAATTTTTAAAAATATCCAATTCAATTACGATATTTTAGCCAAACGCTTACGAGAACTCGCATTTCTTAATACAACAATAAAAATTCATCTTCACGATGAACGCACTGATCGTAGCGATCATTTTGAATATCACGGGGGTTTAAAAGGATTTGTTGAGGATTTAAATCGTAATAAAACTCCTATTCATCCTAAAATTTTTTATTTTAATGCGGAAAAAGATAAAATAGCGATTGAAGTGGCATTGCAATGGAATGATACTTATCAAGAAAAACTGTTTTGCTATACCAATAATATTCCGCAGCGGGATGGCGGCGCGCATGTTGTTGGTTTTCGTAGCGCACTAACCCGTGTTTTTAATCATTATATTGAAAAAGAAGGTTATGCTAAAAAAGAAAAAGTTTCCACAACGGGCGATGATTTGCGTGAAGGATTAACAGCTGTTTTATCGGTAAAAATGCCTAATCCTAAATTTTCTTCTCAAACGAAAGATAAATTAGTTTCTTCTGAAGTTAAAGCTATTGTTGAAGCTCTTATGGGCGAAAAACTTCAGAATTTTTTACTAGAAAATCCACAAGATGCAAAAAGCATTGTTTCTAAAGCAATAGAAGCAGCGCGTGCACGTGAAGCTGCACGTAAAGCTCGAGAACTCACTCGCCGAAAAAGTGCATTGGATATAGCTGGATTACCAGGCAAGCTTGCAGATTGTCAGGAAGAAGATCCAAGTAAATCCGAGCTTTTTATTGTTGAGGGGGATTCGGCCGGTGGTTCGGCAAAGCAAGCAAGAGATAGAAAAACACAAGCTATATTACCACTGAAAGGTAAAATTTTAAATGTAGAGAAAGCTCGTTTTGATAAGATGTTATCTTCAGTTGAAGTTGCCACATTAATTACTGCATTAGGATGTGGTATTGGTCGAGAAGAATACTCACCCGATAAAACTCGTTATCACAATATTATTATTATGACGGATGCAGATGTGGATGGTTCGCATATTCGTACTTTATTATTGACCTTTTTTTATCGACAAATGCCAGAATTGATCGAAAGAGGATACATTTATATTGCACAACCTCCACTCTACAAACTCAAGAAAAATAAACAAGAGTGTTATGTGAAAAATGAAGAAGCGCTTAATGAGTTGCTCATTCAATCTGCTTTAGAAGGAGCGGAGCTATTTCTTGGAGATGGTACGAGTTTTTCTGGGGTGGAATTAGAAAAAATGGTGAAAGATTATTATTTTGCGATGGGGATTGTTGATCGCATTGCTAAACGTTATCCAAAAGATTTTATAATAGCCTTGATGTCAATGCCACACATCAGCGAAGCACAATTGCTCAATCAAGAAAACATGAAGAAACTAATCACAGATGTTTCTAATCGACTTAATTCAGATAATAAAACCACATATTATGAAATCAATTTAGTTCAAGATAGCGAGCGCCAATGGTGGTTGCCCAAACTCACTATTACAAGCCATGGCGTTTCAAATAATATTATGATTAATAAAGAATTATTTTTAAATTCTGATTATCGTAAACTAGTAGAGATTGGAAATAATTTTAATCAACTGATTAAAGTTGGTTCGTATATTGTTCGCGATCATAAAAAACAAGCCATCCAATCTTTTGGAAAAGCAATCGAATGGCTTGTGATTGATGCAAAAAAAGGCCAATCCATTCAAAGATATAAAGGATTAGGTGAAATGAATCCAGACCAGCTTTGGGAAACAACAATGGATCCAGAAAAACGTTGTTTGCTTCAAGTGCGTGTGGAAGATGCTATTGCTGCAGATCAAATGTTTACAACGTTAATGGGTGATGAAGTAGAGCCACGCCGAGCATTCATTGAAATGAACGCCTTAGAAGCAGAAAATATTGATGTGTAAAAATTAATCAAACTTTCCCTCCGTAAAACCATTATAATTTAAGATATGCACATACTTTTCCAAGCAATAAAAAAAGGGAGTGATATTTTCTTACGGGGTTGAATATGGTACAAGTAGTCTTACCACCTGAAGGAGGCGAACAGGAGCAATTAATCTTGCTAGAACAGTATGCAACTGCTACCAAAACAAAAGTTCTAACGAGCCCTTCAGATTTAGACACTAAAGACCGTGTCATGGATGAAATGCTTGCTTGGTGTAAAGAGCAAGAGAATATTGTTGTTCTAAGAAGTGCTACCATCCTCTCATCTGATCCCACCTCACGAACAGTGCAAAATTGTAAATCCCTTTTATTAAGCAAAGGTGTGTACCCAGGACAAGTCTACGCAACAACTAAATCCTTATTAAGCTTATTACTAGCTAGTGGTGAAGAAGAGGATACAGCAAAAAAACATAAAGGTGAGACTACTACCACATTTAGTGATCAACAAAAACATTTACGCGATCTTGTTTATGAAGCGGTCATGCAAAATGTGAGTGATATTCACATTCAAATTCGCGAATTGTATACAAAAATTCGTATGCGCCAACACGGTGAATTGCGTGTGTATGCTGAATGGTCAGAAAAACTAGGTCGAGAAATAGCATCCGTTGCTTTTAATAAAGAAACTGATCATGCAACTTCTCATTTTAATCCGCTTGTTCCACAGGATGCCTCGATGCCACTTAAAATGCGTGGCAGAGATATTCGTTTGCGTTTAGCCAGTATGCCTGCTCATGGCGGTTTTGATATGGTCATGCGTATTCTTGGAACAGGGGAAGAGCATGGCAAAACGCTGGAAGAATTAGGCTATACAACTAATCAAATCACCATTATCAAAATGGCTATGAAGCTTCCCTTTGGTGCTATTATTGTTGCTGGTCCAACGGGGTCAGGTAAGACGACAACATTAGCAAGCTGCATGGAAATGGTAGAATCAACGTTGAAATTATATTCAATAGAAGATCCTGTAGAAAAGGTTGTTCTCGAAGCCACACAAGTCCCGGTGAATACAGAAAAAGAAGATAGAGGATTTGCGAACATGGGTCGCGCATCATTACGTATGGATCCAGATGTGATCATCATTGGTGAAATGCGAGATGAGGATACCGCTCACGTCATGATTCGAGCATCTATTACCGGACATTTGGTGCTTACCACCTTGCATACGAATCGTGCAACAGCGATTGTGACGCGACTTGTCGATATGGGAATTTCGCCTGTTTTGTTAAGCGATAGTAGTGTGTTGCGGTGTTTAATGTGTCAACGGTTAGTTGCAAAAATTTGCTCGGGTTGTGCGATTCCTTTACGCACTTCCCCCAAACATCAACAATTTATTCCTGATTGGGAAGCTGTTCTCGGTAAAGAAGTTTTAGATCGAGCAAAAGCGAGAGGTAATGGGTGTGCCAAATGTAATCGTTCAGGTGTGGGTGGACGCATGGTGATTGCTGAAGTTATTTGGGTAGATGAGGAAAGTAGAAGTTTTATTCAAAAATGCGATACGCTAAGTTGGGAAAAATACTTAAAGGAACATGGGTGGGAGAATTTTTATGATCGTGCGATTGATTTAATTCAATTGGGATTATGCGATCCATTTGATGCAGAAAAGGTAGTAGGCCCCATTAACCCAGCTACACAAGCCAAAACTTACTCTTATAGGTAAACGACATGGATCTTTCTTTAGAGTGGATAAAAAACACCTATACGCAAATTGTACTCACCATTAAGCGTTGGCAATTTGGTAATAAAGCACAACTTGCTTTCCTTGAAGATTTATATACGTTAATTAGTGATGGCATCCCTGCGAATCGTGCGATTGATATGATCGCGCAAGTGACAACTGGTTTGAATCGAGAAGTAGCACTCGTTATTTCACAAAAAATTGGCCAAGGTCAACCACTTGCAGAAGGCATGCAGGATTGGTTTTCTGTTAATGTGATTGAAATTATTCGCATTGGCGAACTCGGTGGTGCATTAGCCCAAACTATGAAATCAGCAATTAATATGTTGTCTCAGCGTGGTGTAGCGTTAGGATCATTTATTGGCACAATGGCTTATCCATTTTTTGTGTTGATTATTGCTTGTGTCATGATTGTTTATATCAATACTCAAGTATTTACTCTGTTTCGTACTATAAAACCTATTGAAGAATGGCCGATTGCTGGGCAGCGCTTAGTGGGGTTGGCTAATTTTCTTGAAAGTTGGTGGTGGTTAATATTTTTAATCATTATAGCGATTGTCCTTATCGTACGACGTTTAATGACAAATTATACGGGAGAATTACGCCCTGTTTTAGATAATTTTCCACCATTTTCTTTTTATCGACGATTCTTAGCAGCACGTATGTTAGAAACGCTCGGTCTTTTAGTTTCAAATGGTGTTGTGTTTAAATCGGCAGTGAAAGTGATGCAACATCAAGCTAATCCTTATTATCATTCTCATTTAATTGTCATGGAGCGGTTACTGAGCGTAGGTAAAACAAATATTGCTGATGTACTCGATACCGGTTTGGTAACCCAACAAGAGTTAATGCGATTGCGGGTCATGGCAGAAGTGAAAGGATTTGAACAAGGGTTAATTCGTATGGGAACGAGAGGTGCTGAACAAGCAACAGCCACTTTAAAATTTATTTCACGGATTATTGGAGGGGTATTTTTAACACTTGATGCTTTTCTGATTATTACTATTGTTCAAGGTATTTATAGTACTGGGATGGCGATTGGTGCAGTATAGAAGAGGGTTTAAACAAGAAAGCGGTGCGACACTGTTAGAAATCATGCTGGTTTTAGCGATTGCAGCAGCTTTAATTGTGATGGCATTGAGACAATATCAAGTGATGCAAATGGATGCTTATATTCGACAAGCACGATATAACATTGATACGCTTTTTCAAGCAGCAGCTAAGTATTATCAGGTGAATTGTGATAAGACAACAGGTTCAGATGGAACAGAGAAGATGGGAACGTTAAATCCACTAACTACATCAGCTACAATTTATCCAGTTTGGAATTCTACGAGTGGGGGCAGTCTTGCAACAGAACACTATTTAATAGAAACGTTACCAAGCAATCCGATTGTTGATACCTACGCTGTACAATTTGTTCGACATGATGCTGATCGTACATTCCAAACAATAACAGGATCAAAAAAAATAGGCACGATTGTTATTTGGAATATTCAAGTCACCGTAGGTTTGCGAGATACGAGCAAAGCAAATTTATATTTGGGTTTATTAAGAGGAGACTGTTTATCAACTTCTATCAATCCAACAGGATCTTGTTTTGTAGGTGCTCAAGCAAGTGGCACTTTTATTGTCTTTGAGCGGTTACCTTCTTTTGCTTTAGCACAAAATGAAACAACCTATTGGCTTGCTAAGCCGCTTGTGAAACAATTTAAGCAAATGTATACCACGTATCCTATTCAGTATTTATTAAATACCAGCGGACAAACTCCAGCAGGAGAGCAATATTTTTTATGTGGTGGATAACATGGTAACACGGCAGAATGTTGGATTTACCTTATTAGAAATGCTCTTAGTGTTAGTAATTGTTGCAGCTTTGCTTGTGATAGGGATGAACTATATGCAACAAAAAGCGACCGCTATGCGTATTGATAGAACTGCTTTACAAATGCAGCAAATTCTAAATGCGGGTTTAGCTTATTACGTATCCAATGGAAAATGGCCGTGTGATCCAGGGCAGTATGGAGACACAAATTGCTCATTGGATCGTCTTAAAGCAGATAATTATCTTCCTAATACCAGCATTCTTAGCCCATGGGGGCAAGTTATTTCAATGGGTGTGGCTAGCGCCGGATCTCCTTCTCCTACAGGGCAATTAGCTAATTTTTATGTGTATACCAAAATTCCTGCCATCAATAGTTCTGCTGTCATTGCAAATGTTATTGCAGGTCGTTTACCCATGGCTTATACAACTAGAGCTGTCACTGCTATGCCTCCTGCCACCACACCTGCTTGTAGCAGTGGTATCAATTGTTATGTGGTAACGAGTGTTACTATCCCTGGCCAAAACCTCAATAATGCTTCTGCTATTAATTTTGCAGGCATTTATAATCATGGAGGTTGTGTACCGGTTCCATCGTGCCCGGCAAGTACCACCCCACAAATTATGGTAGCTCCTGCTTCGGTGAGTGGTTTTGGAACCTCAGCTACTGGTCCTACAGCAGATGCTTTTACAGGCACGCCACCTAACGCGACACCTAATGTTTATCCTATTAGTAGTTTTACAGCTTATGCAACAGGTCCGGATGCTGCACCGCCTTCCTGTGACAACTATGTTCCAGCTTGCGGAGGAACACCTTCAGGCCTGTATTGGCGGGTTTGCGCGAAAATTGTGACAGAAAAAGGAACCTCTAATTTAACTTTATTGCTTAGTGCATCAAATAAGCTTGCAGACGGTATCACTTTAATAGCTTTTACACGTTGTGCGATTACTGGGGAGCCAGCAGGTTCGACTTACAAAGTGTTTACTACTCCTTAACATCAATCAGGAAACACCCCCTTACACATTCAATGTAAATCCCTTATACTGATTATAATTTTTCTGAACTTGAAAATTAAAACTATTTGGGCATATGATCATGGAGATGCAGATGAGATGCCAAATGATAAAAGCTTATCAATTCATTTTATGTATGTTTCTTTTTATTCTTC
>Ga0155613_1074_pt1 | contig 20259 bp, 18 predicted proteins | sample RifCSPhighO2_12_FD_107270 | JGI IMG/M metagenome (GOLD analysis project Ga0155613, IMG submission 107270) | Gammaproteobacteria bacterium RIFCSPHIGHO2_12_FULL_37_34
AGTTGTTAGCAGAACCACTACCCGCAAAAAATCCACAAGAGGAGCAACAACCATCGCAAAGCCCAAAGCCACAGTAGCAGCGCTATCTCATTCATGAGACAGCCCTAAGCTAACTTGCTTTATCTGCATTTTATCAGCATAATGTAGAGGTGGAATAATACAGATAAAGAGCAGTTATTATGCCGATAAAATTCAAACCCAATTATACTATTACGCCTAAAATAATGAAATGCCTAATGCGCATTGAATCAGCAAAGGAAAAAGTATTTCATTTACCTTTGACTGCTACTGTGCTTAGTTCTTTAAGAGAAACAGCACGTCTTTATACTACTCATTACTCAACGATGATTGAAGGTAATAGGCTTGACCCGAATCAAATTGAGGTGGTTTTAAAACATGAAGGTCATTTCCCTGGACGGGAGCGTGATGAGCATGAAGTTAAAGGTTATTACACTGCTTTAACTCAAGTAGAAAAATGGGCAGTACAAGGTACCCCTATTACAGAGAAAATGATTCAAACGCTTCATGCACTCGTAATGGCTAATGGAAAGATAAATACCAAACCTACTAAATATAGAGATGGCCAAAATGTTATTCGAGATGGTAGAACAAGGGCAATTGTCTATATGCCACCAGAAGCTAAAGATGTAAAAGGCTTGATGAGTGGCATGATTACTTGGATGAATAAAAATATTGATTTACCTTGCCCTGTCGTTGCAGGAATTGCCCATTATCAATTTGCGACTATTCATCCTTATTATGATGGAAATGGCAGAACAGCGAGATTACTCACTACGCTTCTTTTACATTTGGGAGGATATGACTTAAAAGGCCTTTACTCGTTGGAAGAATACTACGCTCGAAATTTAGGCGCATACTATGAAGCGATTAGCATTGGAGAATCACATAATTATTATATGGGACGCGCTGAAGCTGACATTACGAAATGGGTTGAGTATGTTGTTGAGGGAATGGCAGTTTCATTTGAAAATATCTTAAAACGTATGAAGGAAGCTAAAGTTCAAGGTTCATTTGATCAAAGTGCTCTGATTAGAAAACTTGATCCTAGGCAACGCAAAGCACTTCAATTATTCCAAGAATTTGAAACGATTACCAGTCACCAAATCGGCAATTTCTTTGGATTTAAACCGCGTACCAGTGCAGCACTTTGTGCAAATTGGGTCAAAAGCGGGTTCTTAACGATTGTTGATTCATCAAATAAAGGACGAAAATACAAATTATCCACACGATACAAAAAACTGATTGATCACACTATCTAACGTGAGTATCGTCTAAGCTAAGAGCAAGCTTTTGATTTTTTTATTGATAACCACAAAAAACTCATCCCTTTCGGATTTTTTGTTAAAGCAGACATCCTGTCCGCTTTTTATCAACAAAAAAATCAAAAGCTTGCTCTTAGCTCCTGACTTCAGCGCCCACACTACAAAGATAAACCCGTTCGCGCCGAGGAGCGTGCGAACGGGTCTTAAATCCTGTTCTTTTCTGATATTTTACCCGACAGGGCTAGGAAGCTCAGGGCGAACGGATCCCGCACTACATAATTTATTCCAACTACTTGACAAAATGAATTTAAAGTTAAATATGGAGAATGTTCATTAATATCGATAATAATCGGGTTTAAACGGTCCTTTTTTAGAAACATTCAAATAGTTTGCTTGCTCATCAGTTAATTCAGTGAGCTTAACACCTAGTTTGTCTAAATGTAATCGCGCTACCATCTCATCTAAATGTTTTGGCAAAATATGTACGCCAATGGGGTAGGTTCCAGCACGTCGCCATAATTCAATTTGTGCCAACACTTGATTTGTAAATGAAGTAGACATAACAAAACTAGCATGCCCGGTTGCGCAGCCTAAATTAACAAGACGGCCTTCAGCTAGCACAATAATACGTTTACCATTAGGCAGAACAACATGATCAACTTGTGGTTTAATGTTTTCCCAAGGATATTGGCGTAGAGCAGTCATATCAATTTCAGAATCAAAATGGCCAATATTGCATACAATAGCTTGGTCATGCATTTGTAAGATGTGTTGTTTGGTAATGACGTTTACATTTCCTGTTGCAGTAATAAAAATATCGGCGCTTGCTGCAGCAGCATCCATAGTCACGACACGATAACCTTCCATGGCAGCTTGTAATGCGCAGATAGGATCAATTTCAGTTATCCATACGGTAGCGCCGAAAGCGCGTAACGATTGCGCGCAACCTTTACCAACATCACCGTAACCACATACAACAATCACTTTACCGGCAATCATGATATCGGTTGCGCGCTTAATCCCGTCTACTAATGATTCACGGCAACCATATAAATTATCGAATTTAGATTTTGTGACAGAATCATTCACATTCATCGCAGGCACTTTTAGTGTACCCTTTTGATGCATATCATATAAACGATGTACGCCGGTTGTGGTTTCTTCCGAAATGCCTTTGACTTCTTTAAGCAGAGAAACATATTTTTGATGCATGACTAAGGTTAAATCACCGCCATCATCTAAAATCATATTAGGGTGCCAATTATTTGGGCCATTAATCGTTTGCTCAACACACCACCAATACTCTTCTTCAGTTTCACCTTTCCAGGCATAAACAGGAATGCCCGCTTCAGCAATAGCAGAAGCAGCATGATCTTGTGTGGAGAAAATATTACAAGAAGCCCAACGTACTTCAGCGCCAAGCGCAATTAATGTCTCAATCAGAACAGCTGTTTGGATAGTCATATGTAAACAACCGGCAATTTTTGCGCCTTTTAATGGTTGTTTTTCCTTATACATTTTACGTAAAGACATGAGTCCCGGCATTTCAGTTTCAGCGATACTAATTTCTTTGCGCCCCCAGTTGGCGAGCTTTAAATCAGCAACTTTGAAATCTCCCTTAATGGTTTTTAGTGATGCATGCATGATATTTTCCTTAACTATTTGCTGCAATTTTACAAGAAGTATGAGCAGCCTTACTTAATATTTCTGCTTTATCCGTTTTTTCCCAAGTGACATTTAAGTCTTCACGACCAAAATGTCCGTAGGTAGCTGTTCGACGATAAATGGGCCTTAATAAATCAAGCATAGTGGTAATGCTATAAGGACGCAAATCGAAATGATCACGAATGAGTTGAGTAATTTCATGATCTGAAATGTTTCCGGTGCCAAATGTATCGACATAAATTGAAATTGGTTCAGCAATACCAATAGCGTAAGAAATTTGGATTTCGCAGCGATCAGCGATGCCAGCTGCGACAATATTTTTTGCAACATAACGACAAGCATAGGCAGCAGAACGATCCACTTTAGAAGGATCTTTACCAGAAAAGCAACCACCACCATGCCTTGCCATGCCACCATATGTGTCTACTATAATCTTGCGACCAGTTAATCCACAATCACCTAATGGTCCACCGATGACAAATCGCCCCGTTGGATTGACAAAATATTTTGTGTCTTTACTTAACCATTCATCAGGAAATGCTGGTTTAATAATTTCTTCTATCACTGCATCGACCAAATCGATATGACTGATGTCAGGATGATGTTGTGTCGATAATACAACGGTTTTAACGCCGACGGGTTTACTATTGATATAATGGAAGGTCACTTGGCTTTTTGCATCAGGCCTTAACCACGACAGCACACCGTTTTTACGTAATTCAGCTTGGCGTTGCATTAATTGATGCGCATAAAAAATAGGCGCAGGCATGAGTGTACTGGTTTCATTAGTAGCATAACCAAACATTAAGCCTTGATCGCCTGCTCCTTGGTCATTAGGCGCTAGACGATCAACGCCTTGTGCAATATCCGGCGATTGTTTGCCGATAGCAGAAAGAATCGCGCAAGATTCCCAGTCAAAACCAATTTCGGAACTATCATAACCAATATCACGAACAACATTGCGCGCGATTTGTTCGATGTCTACCCATGCAGAAGTTGAAACTTCACCACCAACTAATACCATGCCAGTTTTAACAAGTGTTTCACAGGCTACTCTCGCTCCCGTATCTTGCTCTAATACGGCGTCTAAAATAGCATCAGAAATTTGATCAGCAATTTTATCTGGATGTCCTTCAGAAACTGATTCAGAAGTAAAAAGAAATTCTTTTTGCATAGGGTATCCCTCCTTAAAATTTGTCCTATTTTATGCTCAAACGAGAGCAATGTCATGTGATTCTAGATGTCGTGTAGCATGTAATTCCTTAAAGTAGGCAATCGTTTTTTGAATACCGGTATCTAAATCTGTTTGTACTTGCCAAGACAATTCTTTTTTAGCCAAAGAACAATCTAAGAAGAGGCTGGTTTTTATTGTAGGCTGGGAAAGATCATGTTCTATTATCAATTGCTTACCAGAATGAGCAATAATTTTTTTGACCAACTCTTTAATTGGGATTGCTCGACCATAACCACAATGATATAAACGATATCGTTCACGTTGTTTTTGCATAGCTAATTCAACGAAATGAACCAAATCATCTACATATAACAAATCACGCTCTTCTTCACCGGTTCCCCATACCACAATTTTATCTGTTGCCATCATTACCTTGGTAATTGTTGCGCCGAAAACATGACTATGTTCTAAATCGAATTTATCATGTGGGCCATAAATATTAGAGTGCCTGATGGCTGTAAATTTAGTATCAGAAATACCGGCATAAAATTCGCACATTTTTTCTATATATAATTTAGTGTGTCCTACGCCAACATAACGCGGATGTAAGGGTTGACTCGCATCAAAATCTGTTTCTTTCAACGCAGTTAAGGCCGATTGATACATGACAGTGCAACTAAAAAAGATGACATGTTTTATCTTATGCTCAAAGGCTGCACGAAATAGGTAGGAATTCATCACAGCATTATCTGTGACATGAATAAACGGTTTGGTCACAATATCTTTTGAACCGGAGGTTGTGGCTGCTGCTTGAATAAGAATATCGATACCCTTTATGACGTGATTGACTTGTTCGGGATGACGTAAATCAGCTTGATGCCAAAAAACATTTGGACAATGGTATGGCAGGCGCACGTGGTGTATGGCATGAATTTCTAAATCTTTACGTTTGCTTAATTGTTGAGTGAGATTGCGCCCGATAAAACCAGTTGCGCCACAAATCAGAACTTTTTGTTTCATGATACGTTTTCCTTTTTATAGCATAAACCCTGCCGCTTGGCTGTTGGACCTATCCGGTCATTTTATCTTTATTCATCCAGCCTTCAATAAAAGAATCAAATGTGTCGGCAATATATTTTCTCGCGCCTTGATCGATAGCGTGATGACAAGGAAATGCGAAACCTTTGCGCATTACTATATCAGCCTGAGATAAATCACCGACAACACGGTGTTGATAAAGTTTAAATGCGGGGTGACGTGCCATGTTACCAGCAATAATGGGTCGTGTTTCTATTCCTTTTTTTTGTAGATAGGATGTAATATCTTTTACACTGAATGGGGCTTTATCTTTTAGAATAACTGGAAAACCGAACCACACGTGTTTGCCTTTTGGTGTTTCTTGTTGACACTGAAAAAATTCATCGTATTGTGATAGATGATTTAAGAAGAAAGTAGCAGCTTCACGCCGCTTTACAATAAACGAATCTAATTTAGGTAATTGTAATTGACCCATCGCAGCATTTACTTCGGTTGGGCGCAAATTGTATCCTACGTTAATAAAAATAAAACGGGGATCAATGTCAGGATATAAATTAATATATTTTTGATGTTCATCCGCCTCTCGGGACCAGCCATGAGCGCGCAAAATTCGCATGGTTTCTGTTAAATTGAAGTTATTGGTAACAGATATGCCACCTTCCATGGTGCTAATGTGGTGTGAAAAGAAAAAACTAAAATTACCAATATCACCAAAACCACCAACAGATTTTTCGTTATAAGTTGCACCCATAGCCTCACAACTATCTTCAATCACAAACAAATCATGTTTTTTTGCAAATGCCATAATAGCATCCATATTACAAGGGTTACCATATACGTGAACGACAATAATCGCTCGTGTTTTAGGAGACAGCGCAGCTTCGAGTTTATTCAGGTCAAGATTTAAATCGTGCAGATGGCAATCAACCATCACCGGAATCAATTGATGTTGAATAATAGGCCAAATGGTGGTTGACCAGGATAAAGCAGGCACAATGACTTCATCACCAGGCGTAAGATGATGAGGCGTAACAGGATTAGTAAGTGCAGCAATTGCTAATAAATTTGCTGATGATCCTGAATTAGACATCACGCTGTAGAGGATGTTTGTATAATGAGCATATTGTGCTTCAAAAGCGCGTACTTTTTTGCCCATAGTAGTAAATGTTGAAAGCATGGTTTGAACGGCAGCGAATACTTCTTCACCATTGATAGTTGGTTCATGCAATTTGATAAGTGGCTGTTCCGGATGAAATGAAAAGTCAAAGTGTTTATCGCAATAGTCGCAAATAAGAGAATGAATGGTGTTGAGTAATGCTTGTTTGTTTTTTTTCATTTTATTTTCTCCAGTTGTTCTTCTACAATTAGCAAATGAGTCAGTCGTTGACGTGTGAGCGGTGTGATTTCTTCAAACGCTTGATTGCGCAAATGGATATAATCTCGTCGCATATTCATTTGATTATAATGTAGATGATCGTAAAATATAATTTGTGATCCACTCGATTCAAAATCAAAAGGAACCAGTAATAAATCTTGTAGCGCTTGGCATACCTGTGGCTTGTCTTCTGGTTTCACAAAGAATAACATGAAACCACCACCACCTGCGCCCAGTAATTTTCCGCCAATCGCACCCGCAAGACGTGCTTTGGTGTAGATCTCATCAATAAAAGCGGATGATATTTTATTACTAATTTGACGTTTGAGCAGCCACGATTCATGTAATAGTTCACCAAACAATGTCATATCTTTGTTGCCACATAAAATACGTTCTGCTTCATCAACCATGGTTTGCATTTGAGAAAGTTCTTGAGTTTTTTTAGGGATTGATTTGATTTTATCGGCAGCAACATCTGATGCGGTACGTGAAATGCCCGTAAAAAAAAGTAAAAGATGATCTTGTAAAGTACGTATTCGGGTAATGGGTAATACAAGCGGTAAAACTTCAAAATGACCATCAGCATGTATCATCACTTTATTTAATCCGCCATAGGCAGTTGCAATTTGATCTTGAACGCCGACATTTTCTTTTAAAATGTCGCGTTCAATATGGATGGCTTCACAAGCCAATTCACGTTTGCTTGAAATCATGCCACGCAATGCATACATAGAATGTAATAGTCCTACTGTGAAAGCAGAGCTGGATCCCAATCCAGAACGTGCTGGTAAGTCCCCTTGATGATGAATTTCAATACCTTGAGTGATTTGTAAATAGTTTAAAATAGCGCGAGCAGCAGGATGATGAATGTCAGCATGATCACGGACTTCTTCCACTTTCGACCAGACAATACGCGATTTGTGTTCAAAAAAAGGTGGCAGGATACGGCACTGCAAGTAACAATAATGATTAATGGTACTAGATAATACCGCAGCACCATATTTTTGATACCATGAATGGTAATCGGTTCCACCGCCGAAAAAAGATATTCGATAGGGTGTTCGGCTAATAATCATCCGTGAACTCCATTTATATGTCACTCACTTTTCTTGTGATAAATCTCCAATGCTGTATCGACTGGTCCAAAGTATTTTACTTCACCGCTTTCTAATAACAAGGCTTGATCACAAAACTCTTTAATGAGTTCATCAGAGTGAGTTGCCATAATGACAATATTAGATTGCTTGAGTAATGAAATCATTTTTTGTCTGGCTCGTTGCATAAATTCAGCATCACCAGCACCAAATACTTCGTCGATTAATAAGATATCAGGTTGGATACTAGTTGCAATGGCAAAAGCAAGACGCACTTTCATTCCGGATGAATACGTGCGCACGGGCATGGCAAGATAATCTCCTAAACCGCTTAGTTCAGCGATAGTATGCAGTTGATTGTTGATTTGCTTTTTTGTTAAACCAAGCAAGGTACCATGGATATAAATATTTTCATATCCTGTGAATTCTAATTCTATGCCAAGTGCAATATCCAACATGGGTGAGATATGGCCACTAATATTAATTTGGCCTTGTGTCGGTTCATATATTTTAGCAAGTAAGCGTAATAAAGTGCTTTTACCTGATCCATTATGACCAATCAAACCAACGCGATTACCTTGTTTGAAAGATAAGTTGATGTTTTTGAGGGCGCTCACAATAACATGGCTATTTACATCTTGGGCAACATTGCCACCGGTTGCTATTCGCAAAAAATCTTTTTTAAGTGAGCGTTTACTCACATCATAAATGGGAAATTCAATATAAACTGAACGCAAATCAATTTGTGCCATTTTACATGCCTACAACCAATAAATAATTCTTGCTCGATGAGCAGAAAAGAGAACATAACATAAAACCATGCCAATACATGTTATTGCAGAGACTATAATAAAATTTAATACATGAGGCGTGTAACCTATTAAAGGACCACGAAGCAGTTCGATAAAAGAATAAAAAGGATTGAGAAGTACGATCAATTGTTTGTCAGGAGGAAGAATGTCCAATTTCCACATAATAGGAGTAACAAAAAAAATAACGGTAATGAAGCTTTTAATGATTTGCGGGATATCACGATAACGTGCGCCAATCATTGCTAACACAATACCATAACAGATTGCATTGACATAAATGAACAATAAACCAGGTAATAGTAATAACAGGTGCCAATCCATTTTGATATTCGTCTGAAAAAAAATGAGAGGAATCATGACTAACAAATTGTGGAAGAAGATAATCATGTTTTTTGCAGTGATACGATGAACATAAAGGCTATAGGGTAATTTAATTTGTTTGAGCATCACTTGCGATAGCGAAAACGTATCGACAAGTTCCGTGACAGTCGTTGATAAAAGCGACCATCCCAGCATGCCCGCAATGAGATAAGGAAAATATTCTTGAATGGGGATATGAAATAAATGCCCATACAAGTAACCCATGGAATACACTGTAATTGCCATACTCATGGTAATCCAAAATGGGCCTAAAATCGAACGGCGATAACGCAATTTTATATCTTGATAAGCTAATAATAACCAAATGCGCCATTTTTTTATCCCATCGGTAAAGTCTTCAAAAGCCAGTTGCTTTTGAGAGGCGACAGGAATCATGATGTCCATTGTCGTTTCGGAAATAGAATGAATAACTTCTTGTTTTGTAGACATAGTAAATACTGTTTGTGATTTCCTTATTTGACGCTAAGAATAGCATGCTAGCTATCAGGCAACAACTACACGGGATATTTTTTTTGATGGGTAGTAGCGTGGCAGTTCTTAACAAATGATTTTATTTTCTCTCTAAATATTGCTGCAGAAAATTGTTGCGCATTGTTTACGCAAGCATGTACCAAAAAGCGATGTTGATTCGCTTCAAATTGGCCAATAGCCTGACAGATTGCTGTTGTGGTTTGCTCATAAAAAAATAGGCCAGTAGGCTGATGATGGTGTTTTAGATCATGCACTGTTTCAAGCGTTCCTCCTTTACCATAAGCAATGACTGGTGTACCGCATGCTTGGGCTTCCACGGGAAGAATGCCGAAATCTTCTTCTGCGGCAAAAATAAAAGCTTTTGCACGTTGTAAATAGGAAATTAAATTTTCATCGGATTGATACCCTAGCAATGTTACATTGGCGCCTGCTTTATTTTTAACTTTAGCCATATCAGGTCCTGCACCAATCACAATTAAATTTTTATCTGGTAGAAAACGAAAACTTTCGACAATTAAATCGATTTTTTTATAAGGGACCAATCGTGAAGCAGTAAGATAGAAATTTTCTTTTTGCTGAATGGGTAGGCATGTTAAAGTATCCACCGGCGGGTAAATGACCTCTGCAGTGCGACGATAGGTTTTTAAGATACGTTTGGCAATGAATTGCGAATTAGCAATGAAATGATCAACTCCGTTTGCATTGCAATTATCCCACAATCGAAGTTTATGTAAAAAATATCTTGCCAATAATCCTATCCATTTTTTATCTAGGCCGCTTTCGTGTAAGTATTGATATTGTAAATCCCATGCATAGCGCATAGGAGAATGCACATAACTGATATGAATTTGATCGGGCCCAGTTAAGGCGCCCTTGGCCACCGCGTGCGAACAAGAAATAACCAAGTCATATGCTGTAAGATCCAATTGTTCAATCGCAAGCGGCATGAATGGCAAATAACTACGGTATTTTGTTTTAGCAAACGGAAGTTTTTGTATGAATGTTGTTTGAACCGATTTGTTTTGTAGAAATTTTCTTTCATGTGTATCGAGAAAGTCAATGATGGAAAAAAGATCCGCCTGCGGAAAACATTGAATCATTTCACCTAATACTTTTTCTGCGCCACCTAGCGTGACTAACCAATCACAAACAATTGCAATTTTCATGGATATGTCGTCTTATATTATATTGTTTTAAAGGATAGTGATTCCCGCTAACCTTACGCGATGGGGTGTTCTTAGAGGGGAGAATCGCGATTCTCCCCTCTAAGTGCAAGCACAAGCTTGGCTTGTGCGCAGCATATAAACAATCGAAGGAATTACCGCGTTCTTAGCGGGAATTCCTATTTTAAGGATATCATTTTTCACCATGTTACCTAAAGGACTCTTAAAAGAATATTCACGGACGCTTTCTGTGATGATGCGTAGCATGGATATGCTGATCATGTTCATAACAGGGATACTCGCCTATGTTATTCGCTTTCATTATGCCATGCCATCTTCGCTTTATTTCCTAGCAATTTTTACCCTCACTTTAGCAGCGCCGGTGGTATTTTCTTTTTTTAATATTTATATCTCTGTTAGAGGTAAAGGATTAATCAGTCATTTTATTACCTTATTTCAAGCTGTGTGTGTTTTAATTTTATTAGCGGCAGGATTTGCTTTTTTTACGAAAACCGGTATGCTTTTTTCACGTTTGTGGTTTACCATTTGGATGATTATTGCTTGCTTATCATTAATCTTTTTTCGCTGCTTTATCTTGCTGTCTTTGCGTTTCATGCGCTCTCGTGGCTTAAATGAACGCCGTGTGGTCATTTTAGGTGCGGGCGCATTAGGCAGCAAGCTTGCTGAGACGGTACAGCAAGCTTTATGGACAGGGTTTCGCCTGGTCCAATTTCTTGATGATCATGCCAACTTGAAACCAGGGTTCATTCAGAATATTTCTGTTGCTCAAACGCCAAATGATCTGGGGCATTATTTGATGACAGAAGGTATTGATGAGATTTGGTTAGCTTTGCCATTGCGTGCTGAGGCTAGAGTAAAAGCTATTTTATACGAATTACGCCATCATACTATTAATACGCGTTTTGTTTTAGATATTTTTGGTATGGATTTACTTCACCATTCAATTGCAGATATTGCTGGGTTTCCGGTTTTAAATATTCGCTCCACACCGATGATGGGCTTTAATCGTGTGATCAAAGCGGTCGAAGATAGAATGCTTGCGATATTATTTTTAATGTTGGCAAGCCCCATTTTTTTATTGGTTGCGCTAGGAGTGAAATGTAGTTCTAACGGTTCCATATTGTTTAAACAATATCGTCACGGATGGGATGGGCGTATTATTAAAGTCTATAAGTTTCGCACAATGAAAGCGCATCAAGAAGCGGATGAGTGGATTACTCAAGCGACAATAGATGATGCACGTATTACTGCATTTGGAAAATTTTTACGTCGAACGAGTCTAGATGAATTACCGCAATTGATTAATGTATTACAAGGCCGTATGTCCATTGTTGGCCCAAGGCCTCATGCACTTGCTCATAATGAATTTTATAAAGATGCTATACATATTTATATGCAACGGCATCGTGTGAAGCCTGGTATCACTGGCTGGGCGCAAATTAATGGTTGGCGCGGTGAAACAGATACGCTTGATAAAATGCAAAAACGTGTAGAGTATGATTTATTTTATATTAATAATTGGTCACTTGGGTTTGATTTAAAAATTATTTTTTTGACTTTATTTCGTGGGTTCTTAGATAGGAATGCTTATTGATAGATTGCTTCAATCATTGTCTTGACTTGTCGTGTTGCTGTTTTCCAATTGAGGCGCGTGTTGTATTCATGATATGCAGATAACGCAAGCGCTTCATATTGGGATCGATTTTGCATCAAATTGACAATGTAATCACAGTAAGCAGAAACGGGGGCATGTAAAGCAAATGTCATACCATTCATATTATCTTTCACAATAGTACTAATTCCTCCTGTATAAGAAGTAAGACAAGGCAACCCATAGGCGTTAGCTTCGCAAAATGCAATACCATATGCCTCCGCGCGGGAAGGTAAAATCAGAAAATGGGATTGAGATAATAATTCTGCGATTTTTGCCCTACCTTCCGGTGTTTGTTTTGATTGGAATCCTAAGCAGTTCACAAAGGGTAGTATCGTGTCCATTTTAGGGGTATGACCAATGATATTGAGTTCTACAGGATGTCCAGCATCATGTAATTCTTTTGCAACAGCAAACACCATATCACCGCCTTTCCGTTCCCAACTTTTTGCTAAAAATAATAATTTGATTTTATCTTTAGCGCGTTGTTTGATAAGGTAACGCACTTGTTCAAATGTAGGAGATGATTCAATGTTGGCACCAAATGGCACTACTTTTACTTTTTTTCTATCTGCGCCATATAATTCGATGGCACTATTTGCTGCCCATTCAGAAGAAAAAATAGCAAGTGTACAGCGCTCTAAACATGCCTCAGTAATCTTGTTGCCTTGTTTGATGGAATTTGCCGAGTGATAAGCAAAATCAGGATAAAAGCCTACCAAAGCTGCGTAAACAGAATCAGTCCATAAAATAATTGGTTTGTCACAATCTAAATAAGCAATGGGATTAACAAGAGGAGATATAATGGCATCAATTGTCATCGTTTGTAAATGATCATTCACTTGTTTTGAATAATACTTTGCGGCAATGGTATTAAAGCGCGGGCTTTCACGCTGATTGCTAACATATTTATTCCAAATTTGTTTAGCTTTAAAAAAGGGAGGTAGTTTACGCGCTAATGGGCCGATATAATTGATGTCTACGCCTTCAAGCATGAAGGCGCGCGACATGTAATAAGGCGTGCCTGACCAATTATGAATATCTTGAGCATCAAATGTTGTTGTGAAAGCAACGCGCATTAGTATTTGTTTTCCTGTAGTGATTGAAGAAGAGGCAGTTGCCAAAAATCTTTTTGAAAAATGGGGATAGAATAATGATGAAGCGCTCGTTGATAGGCTTGTTCGCCGTGATGAATGTGCTCTTCTCTGGATGCTTGATAAACTTGACTCATTGCTTTGGCAAAAGCGGCAATATCTTTGGGTTGAATCAAATATCCGATAGGACCAATTACTTCTGGTATACCGTTTACTTGTGTAGCAATAATAGGAAGTTTAGCAATCATGGCTTCTAATAATACTCGACCGAATGCTTCTTGAATAGAGGATAAGATAAAGCAATCAAATGCTTTCATATAACGTACAGCGTTTGTAAGAAACCCTGTTAATATCACGCTATCTGCTATATTTTGTTGCCAAATAAGCTTTTCGAGAGAATGTTGCAATTGACCGTCTCCGATAATAATCAATTTCGCGTTGGGACAAGAATGTTTTGTTAAGGCGAAAGCATGGATTAAACTAGTTTGATCTTTATTGGGGGCTAATCTCGCAATATTACCAAATACAAATGTATCTATAGGTAAATGCAATGCTAAACGCGCTTCTTCGCGAGTGAGCAACTGAGGTTCTGTTAATTCAATATCAATCACATTGTATAAAGTAATAATATATTGTTGTGGTACAAACCATAAACTTTTTCTAAGATCATCGCGTACTGCATTCGATACGCCAGCAAACAGCATGTTTTTGCGACGCAAACTAGCAATTAATAATCGTCTACCAAGAGAGGACATCGTATTTAATTCATGCATCACGCCGATTAATGCGAAAATGTGGCAAAATTTTGCCACCCACAGCATGATATAAAGAGGTTTATAACGATGGCAAATAACGATTTTAAATTTTTTTTCTCGACACAAAGTAAATAATTTGCAAATAGCTAATATTTTTAGCGCGCGAATACTTTTCTTAGATTGATTTAAAAACAAAACATGTTCGGCAAAGGTTCGTTGTTTAACAGTGTGATCAGGTTCTCCAGTCAAATAAGCTATGGTCACTTCATATTTGTTTTGATCAAATAACCGGGAATATTGATTGAATACATCAATAAATTGTGTGGCATAACTGTGTCCCAAAATGAGGACTGTTTGACGCATAGAGGTGATTCCTGAATCAAGACCATTTTATTATATATAAGACAATTTTTGCAATTCAATTGCCTCTTATTCAGCTTTAAAGTATATTCATGCTCAGATTATAGAAAGGGATAATTCAACACTTTTTTATGCTAAAAATTACCAAGGCTGTTTTTCCAGTCGCTGGGTTGGGTACCCGTTTTTTACCCGCAACTAAAGCCAATCCAAAAGAAATGTTACCCATTGTTGATAAACCGCTGATTCAATATGCAGTGGAGGAAGCGGTTGCAGCTGGCGTTCGTGAATTGATTTTTGTAACCAATAGTAGTAAGCGAGCAATAGAGGATCATTTTGATTCTAATTTTGAGTTAGAAGCTACTTTGCAAGAACAAGGTAAACATGAACTATTAGAGATTGTGAAAGGTATTTTACCGGAAGGCGTATCTTGTGCTTATATTAGACAAAAATCTCCTCAAGGATTAGGTCATGCGGTATTGTGTGCTAAATCTTTACTAGCCAATGAAGCATTTGCGGTACTACTAGCAGATGATTTAATTGATGGTGGTGCGAGGCCTTGCTTGAAGCAAATGGTGGATGAATTTACGAGCATACAGGCGAGTATTATTGCTGTGCAGAAAGTTCATTCTGAGGAAACTAAAAAATACGGCATTGTCGATGTTGCAGAAAAAGAGCAACCGTTATCTGCGATTCGTGGTATTGTAGAAAAACCTTCTTATGAAGACGCACCATCTAATCTTGGTGTGGTTGGGCGCTATATTCTCACGCCACGCATATTGGCTTACTTAGAAAACACGCACAAAGGTTCGGGTGGTGAAATTCAATTGACTGATGCGATTGCTAAATTGTTATTAGAAGAAAAAGTTTACGCTTATCGTTTTTGCGGTACGCGCTATGATTGCGGGAGCAAATTGGGTTATCTTCAAGCAACAGTTGCTTATGCTTTAAAACATCCTGAACTTGCGGGTGATTTTAAACAATCGCTTGGAACATTATTAGCGTGAAGAAGAATATTATTTTTCAAAATAATATAGTCTATTTTTTTGCTATTTTCACTAGCCTGGCTCTATCGTTTTGGGTAACCAGTCACCGAGACATTATTAACCCTGATGCTATTTGCTATTTAAGTGGCGCTGAGGTTATTGGCCAATCTGGGTTGCATGCTGCTATGCAGCTATGTGGCCAAGCAAAATGGCCAATTTATTCTCTGCTTATCTATGGGGTGGCTCAGCTTGGTCATTTTTCTTATCCTGTAGCAGCTTATTTTTTAAATGGAATGTTTTCTCTTGTTTCTGTGGCATTATTTATTTTGATTACAAAAGAATTAGGCGGATCGAATCGTGTTCTTTGGTTAGCAGCTGGCACCATTTTACTTGCGCATGGATTTAATAGTGCACGCGAATATATTATTCGAGACCATGGTTTTTGGGCTTTTTATTTATTATCGTTTTTTTTATTGTTACGTTATTTTCGTCAGCCCACATGGGGTTATGCGTTATTTTGGAATATCAGTATGTTGTTAGCTACTTTATTTCGTCTTGAAGGAATAGTATTCCTTTTTTTATTGCCTTTTTTATCTTGGATTTGTTTTTCCTTTTCTTGGTTAGAACGGTTAGCGCGTTTTTTTAAACTTAATTTGCTAACCATGATTACTTGTTTTTTAGGAGTGATTTGGTTGTTATCATACCCCGAGCATACCTTAGAAGATTTTGGTCGTTTAAGCGAAGTGTTTAAACAAATAGGCCATGGATGGATGATGATTGCTGAGCGTTATAGTGCTACAAAAATGGCTCTTGCTAATCACGTGCTGACTGGGGATTCGGCAAAAGAAGCAGGATTGGTGTTGTTCATTACGATACTAGTTTGGTATGGATTTAGTATCATGAGCAATTTATCATGGGTGTATAGTTTACTTGTTATATATGCGTGGTGGCGTCAGGCGGTATTTTCTTCTTCTGCTCGGTTGGTGTTAGCAGGCTACCTGAGTATTAACATTTTAGTGACGCTTAGCTTTTTATTTGAACGGTTGTTTCTTTCTAAACGGTATCTGATTGCATTATCATTGATACTCATGCTCTGGGTGCCATTTGCACTAGACGATTTATTGCGGAAACGAAATCAATTAATTATTGCTTATGCCAGTATGTTTTTAATAGCGCTTTCATCATTGGGCGGTATTTTTGAATTTGGTTATTCAAAAACCTATGTTTATGAAGCAGGAAAATGGTTATCAAATTATGTTTCACCACAAGCCACTTTATATTCCAATGATTATCAAGTCATGTATTATTCACAACATTTTGGCCACACGCTTTTTCAAAAAGTGAATACCGATACAGATGTTCAGACTATAGCGCAAGGGAAGTGGAAACAATATGATTATTTGGCATTGCGAATTAAGATGAAACATGAGAATGAAGTGTTACCGATTTTACAAGAAATACATCGCCAACCGATACGTGTGTTTCGTAACAAACGAGGTGATCGAATAGAAATTTATCATCTTCAATAAGGAAAGATGAATGAATATTTCAGTGATTGGGGCGGGATACGTTGGTTTAGTAACAGGCGCATGTTTTGCGGAATTGGGTAATCATGTGACTTGTATTGACGTGAATCAAACAAAAATCGATCGTTTACGCAGAGGCATATTACCAATTTATGAGCCTGGTCTTGAAGCGTTGCTTTTATCTAATATGCATGCACATCGTTTACATTTTCAGACCACCTTGTTAGAAACAATTGTTGATCCTCAGGTCATTTTTATTGCTGTTGGTACACCGAGCGATAAAGATGGATCTGCTGACATTAAATTTGTATTAGAAGCAGCTCGCAATATTGGAACATTCATCAAACATGATTGTGTAATTGTTGATAAGTCCACTGTTCCGGTGGGTATGGCGGATCAAGTCCGGGCTATTATACAAACGCAATTAGCGCAACGTGGGTTGTCGATTCAATTTGATGTAGTGAGTAATCCTGAATTTTTACGAGAAGGAGCAGCCATTGAAGATTTTATGCGTCCGGATCGTGTGATTATCGGTTTAGCATCGGATTATGCAAAGTGTACTATGTTAGATTTATATCTACCGATTATGCGCAATCCTGAGCGAATTTATTTTATGAGTGTAAAAGATGCGGAGATGACAAAATATGCAGCAAATGCCATGCTTGCTACCCGCATTTCATTTATGAATGAAATGGCAATGTTATGTGATCGTATGGGCGTGGATATTGAAAATGTTCGTATTGGTATTGGTTCAGATACGAGAATTGGCAGTGCATTTTTATACCCAGGGTGTGGGTATGGTGGCTCGTGTTTTCCTAAAGATGTACGAGCATTAATTAAAATGGCAGAGCAGCATGAAATCGATCCGACTATTTTGCGCGCAGCAGAAGAACGTAATGATGCTCAAAAACGCTTATTGCCACAAAAAATAATTCGATTTTTTGGCGAAGATCTTTCTAACATTTGTATTGGTGTGTGGGGATTAGCGTTTAAACCTGAAACAGATGATATGCGTGAAGCGCCTTCATTGATTTTGCTTGAGCAATTGATAAAGCGTGGCGCGCATGTGCAAGCTTATGATCCTGCTGCTATGGAAGCGGCGCGTACGATACTACCAGCACATTGGTTTCGGTCGAATCAGTTAACCTTAGTAGAGCATCAATATGATGCCTTGCAACAGGCAGATGCCTTAGCGTTGGTAACAGAATGGAAGCCATTTTGTTACCCGGATATAACTGTTATGAAAAATCTGATGCGACAAAAAATTGTTTTTGATGGACGTAATCAATACAATTTACATCACATGCAAGAAGCAGGATTTCAATATTTTGGTATAGGGCGAGGTTTGTCTGCTCCTGTTGGTTTTGATACAACGCTTGATACTTTTTCTTGCTAATAAATAAAGTATTCGTTATAGTGAAGGCGATCTGACCTTGTTATGGAAGAGGCAGAGACATTTTTTATTTTGCTAGAAGGACTTGATCATGAGACAGGTACCTCGTTATTTATTCATTGGTAATGATCGCGTTGCTCGATGTGTTCTGCATTATTTTTCTCTTTTGAAATTATCTTTTGTATCCTGGTATCAATCTTGTCAGGAGCAATCACAATGACTATTTTTAATTTCTACGAAAAGAAAAAAAACAAAGCAAAAATTAGCATGGTTACTTGTTATGATTATACGAGCGCGCGCATTTTAGCTCAAACGACGGTTGATTGTTTATTAGTTGGGGATAGTGTAGCGATGACCATGCATGGTTTCAAAGATACCTTATCCGCTACATTGGAAATGATGTGTTTTCATACAGCAGCAGTTAGTCGTGGAGCAGGAAATAAATTTATTGTAGGCGATTTGCCATTTTTATCTTATCGAAAATCCTGGAGTAAAAATGTTTCTGCGGTTGCAGCAATCATGCAAGCGGGTGCTCATGCTGTTAAATTGGAGTGCGCCTCCGGTAATGTGCACTTGATTCAACATCTAACAGAATCTGGTATTCCTGTGATGGGGCATATCGGATTGACGCCACAATTTATTCATGTATTGGGTGGATACAAAATACAAGGTAAAACACAAGAAAGTGCTGCTCGATTAAAAGAAGAGGCAGCCTCATTACAAGCAGCAGGATGTTTTGCATTAGTTCTAGAATGCATTCCTACGGTACTTGCTAAAGAAATTACTCACTTGTTATCGATACCAACGATTGGTATCGGTGCAGGACCGCATACAGATGGGCAAGTATTAGTGTTTCAAGATTTGCTTGGTTTAAATCCCGATTTTAAACCAAAATTTGTTAAGCAGTTCATGAATGGACACGAACAATTTATCAATGGAATTGAGGCTTATATCCATTCGGTTAATCAAGGCGTATTTCCAGGGGATGAACACGCCTATGCTTAAACTGTGTTTGGATATTGGTAATACGCATGTCTTAGGTGGTGTGATCAATGAGAACAAAATTATGTTGCGGTTTCGTTATGCAACACAATTAATAGGAACAGCAGATCAATTCGGTATTTTTTTAATTCAGATCTTGCAAGCCAATCATATTCCAGCTAAAAAAATTTCTGCTGTAGCGATTTCTTCAGTGGTTCCGAGTTATGATTATACAATTCGCCACATGATCACGCGGTATTTTGATGTGCCGTGTTTTGTTTTACAATCAGGTGTAAAAACAGGATTAAATATTAAATATAAAAATCCTAATGAAGTGGGTGCAGATAGAATTGCAAATGCAATGGGAGCAGTGACAGAGTTTCCTAATAAAAATATTATTATTGTAGATATGGGAACGGCGACAACTGTATGTGTGATTACTAAAAAGCGCGATTATTTAGGCGGTGCGATTTTACCAGGGATGCGTCTTGGCATGGAGGCATTAAAAAATCATACAGCGAAATTAATGGCAGTTGATATTGAAATTCCAACAACTTATATTGGGCGCACAACACGCGGTAGCATTCAAGCTGGTTTATATTACGGCCAATTAGGGGCATTAAGAGAAATCATTGCTGCTTTTAAACGAGAAGCTTTCCCCCATGAAGATGCAATTGTGATTGGTACAGGTGGCTTTTCTCAATTATTTAAAGATAAGCAATTATTTGATGTTATTTTGCCGGACCTTGTGTTGCATGGTCTTAATAAAGCTTATCTCTATTCACTCGCATTGAATTAATTACTGAGCCGGGTTGTGTGGGATGTCGGAGGTAATAAATCTCGCGATGTAATTCATTCGCTTGTTGAGCAATTTTTTCTTCGCCAGTTTGAGCAAACAAGCTGTATGTATTAAAGAGTGTTTTTACAACTTTAGAATTCGAACGCACTCTATTATTAGTTGTCTCTTGTGCCTTTTCTTCGATATCTTCTAGTCGTTTCAATACTTCTTCATAAACGGGTTGAATATTCTTTAATTGCT
>Ga0155613_1072_pt2 | contig 20114 bp, 14 predicted proteins | sample RifCSPhighO2_12_FD_107270 | JGI IMG/M metagenome (GOLD analysis project Ga0155613, IMG submission 107270) | Gammaproteobacteria bacterium RIFCSPHIGHO2_12_FULL_37_34
ACTCTCCCTATCACAGCTTAGCAAATAAATCGGCTTGACCAGATACCACACCTAATTTACCTTGCAAAATTTCCCATATCAATTCGCAAATAGGCATACTAACATTGTGACGTTTAGCTAACAAAACAACTAATTCTGCATTCCGTTTACCTTCCACCACTTGACCAATTTCACGTTCTGCTTCCTGCAAATCGTGCCCCTGACCAATAGATAAACCCAATCGACGATTACGCGATTGATTATCCGTACAAGTAAGAATGAGATCACCCATGCCTGATAGACCAACAAATGTTTCTGCTTTTCCGCCTAATGCCATTCCTAAATGCATCATTTCATCTAAACCATGTGTGATTAACGCGCTACGTGCATTTGCTCCTAATTCCATTCCATCTGATATACCAGTTGCAATTGCAATAACATTTTTAACCGCACCACCGATTTCCACACCAACAACATCATGACTCGCATAAATACGGAAAATCTGGCTATTGAATCGATGAGTTAAATCTTCTAATAATTGTTTATCCTGACTAGCAATGACAACAGCAGAGGGCAACCCAGCCGCCACCTCACGAGCAAATGAAGGGCCAGAAAGCACAGCAAATGGATATCTTGCACCTAACACTTCTGCAGCAACCTCATGTAATAACTGACCAGTATCCGTATCTAATCCTTTTGTCGCACAAGTCATACGAAGATGAACCGGGATTAAGGATTTAAGCATGATTAATGTTTCACGAAATCCAATTGAAGGAACCGCAACAATCACATCATCTATATCTTTAACAGCTTCAGCTAAATTTGCTGTAGGTTGAATAAGATCGGGGAAAGAAAAACCAGGCAAGTAACGATTATTAGCGCGTTCTGCAAGCATCGCGGCAATTTCAGGAATCTCAACACTCCAGATTCTAACAACTTGACCACTCCTTGCTAAATAAAGCGCTAAAGCAGTCCCCCATGAACCCGCACCTAATATTGTAATTGGCTTAAATGGCTGTCCTTCCATGCGTATCCCTTTTTAATTAGATTTTTGCCCAGCACCTGCACCACCTTGTTCTTCCATATGTTTATTATACAAAGCATCAAAATTAACAGGAGCGAGTATGAGTTGAGGAAACCCCCCACGCACCACAATATCTGAGACAACTTCACGAGCATAGGGGAATAATACATTGGGACAAAAACTCCCTAACATGTGATGTAGTTGATCGTTAGGAAAACCAGAAACAACAAATACACCAGCTTGATCAACCTCAACCAAAAAAGCAGTTTTTTTATTACTCATCACAGTTGCCGTGATAGACAAGATAACTTCATGTAAGTTTTCTTGAATACGTGTACTTTTTGTTTCCAGATTCAAGGCAACTTCTGGTTTCCATTCTTCAACAAACGTATGTGGTGTATTTGGAGCCTCGAAAGAAATGTCTTTCACAAATATACGTTGAATCTCAAATAGTGGATGTTGCCCTGTTTTTTCAGTCGAGTTCTCCGCTACCTTTTCGGTTTTTGCTTGCATAATGTGTCCTTCTCTATTGGTTTTTTAACATGGCATCAAGTTTACCTGTCTTTACTAAGCTAGTCAGATCATCATAACCACCAATCGATTGACTATTGATGAAAATTTGCGGAACCGTACGTCGATTACTTAATCGTATCATTTCTTCACGCTTAGCTTCATCCAAATCAATACGAATTTCTTCAAATGTTAAATGACGTGCCGCAAATAACTCCTTTGCCATGCGGCAATAAGGACAATTTTCTTTCGTATAAATGGTAATATGAGCCATTCACGACTCCTTAATAACAGGCATATCTGCTTTCATCCAACTACGCATCCCGCCATGTAATGAGAAGGTATCATAATATTTTTGATAAAATATCGCTGCTAATTTTCGCGATTCTTCTCCTGTATCACAAATCAATATAATTGGTTTATCTTTGAATTTTTCTAACTTCTCAGGATGAGCGCGTAATTCTTGGCCTATCATCGATAATGCACCAACAATATGACCCTTGCGGTATACTTCAATAGGCCGAATATCAATAATCACAGCATTTTCATGATTTATTTTTTGTATAGTTGTTTGTGGATTAACATAAAAACTGCTGCGTCGCATACGAATTAATTCTACAAATAATAATAATACGATAGTAATAAAAATAAGTAATACCAAGATGAGATGTTGAGATACAAATACTAATATGTCTTGCATAAATTTTTACTTATCCTAATTTTTGATTGCGAGCACAGCACCAAACATCTATATTTTTTGCTCCACTTTGTCGAATAACCCGACAAAACTCAGTAATAGTATAGCCTGTTGTCATCACATCATCGATAACAGCAATGGTCATTCCAGTATAACTGCGCTTAGCAACAAAAGCATTAGCCACATTGGTTTGCCTATCTATAGAAGATAATCGACTTTGTGCTTGAGTATTTTTAATACGTTTTACTCCGGTAAAATCTACAGGAATCATGAAGGCTTTTGCAATAGGTTTGGCAATTTCATACGCTTGATTAAAACCACGATGTTGTAACCGCTTATCATGAAGTGGGATAGGTAAAATAAGATCGGGTAGCGATTTATTCTTGTACCAACTTTGCAAAATACGTTGGATAAATAATGTAGCAAGTACTTTCGTATAACCAAGTTGGTGCTGAAATTTGAGTTTGGTAATGACTTCAATAATAGGAAAACAATAGGGAAACAAAGCAAATGTGTGATCAAAGGGAGGCGGATACGCAAGACAAGCGCCACAGATACGGCTTTTATTGTTAGATAATAATGATGGGTGCAAATATTCGGCACATTGTTCGCAAGAATGCGCTAAAATAGGCAGTCCTTTTAAACAAGGGCTGCAAATTGGGATGGAGAATAAGCAAATACCGCCACAAAATAAACAAGTTGATGGCAACATAAAACGAATGAATGGTGCTATTACTTCAAGTAAAAGGTTTGGAATAAGCATGTATGGATCTCCTGATGATTATGTAGAAGCAGCAGTTCTTGCTAAAGAAGCAGGGGATGAGTTGTTGGCACGTTTAGATTGGATGACATTACAACCAAAGGTAATCGTAGATATAGGCTGTGGATCAGGAAGGATGAGTAGCAAGCTCAAAGAGCGCTACCCAAGTTCGAAAGTGCTAGCAATCGATAAAGCTGAAAACATGATCGGCTATGCTAAACAACAAACGGCAAATCATCTGCTAATGTTTGCCTGCGCAGATGGACAAAATATACCCCTTCGTGATCATACTGTCGATCTTCTATTTGTAAATTTTTTATTTCCCTGGCTTCATGATCAAAACCGTGTATTACGCGAATGGCAACGCATCTTAAAACCAAATGGCTTATTATTATTAACCGCCTTAGGACCAAACACTTTAAAAGAATGGCGAGAAATATGGGATCATGCTCTTATCCCACAATTATTTGATATGCATGATATCGGTGATATGTTATCACAACAAGGATTTGATGATCCTGTTTTAGAGGTGAATGATTATACAGTCACTTATCAACATGCTGAAAAATTTATTTCTGAACTGCTCATCACTGCTATATTGGATCCGCAATTACTTCAATTAGATTTAAATCTCATTCTGGAAAAAAAATTATCAGCCACATTTGAAGTCATTTTTGCTCATGCCTTTATGCCTCTTGAAATTGGATATCAAACTTCTGATAATAGTTTGACCAAAATTCCTCTTTCACATGTGCGTCATGCGCTCAATAAAAATAAATGACCTATAGCGTTTTAAGCATCTCTTAATAGTTTCAACTTATAATCCTAGAATCAAAAATAAGGAAAAACAAAAGCATATGCCTCCTATTTCCCTTCAACCAAACCAATTAGGTTTTGGAACCGGCTATAAAAAAAATAAAAATCAACATCACTGGCGAAATCAAGTTACCCAAGATTTGCAAGATGAAAATGCAGAAATCAGCTATTGGCAAGCTTATCAAAAACATCCTCATCGCACTACTTTTCTGTTCAACTTTGAACAAAAATGTAAACTACTCATGCGGGCTAACTTACACCATGCTAATGAACGACAAGCATTTTTTAAACATCTTGATAATGATCCAAACTTTTTATCGGCGCTTTTTAATAACCAACAGCATTTGGCGTATCAACAATTTATCGATTACTTTAAATGTCAGTTAAACAATTCTATATTTACTGATGCGTTGGTACATCAATGCCCCAAAGTGATTAGCATATTATTCCAAAAAAATCTCTTTACTTCATTCGCTAAAGATCACAACAAGCTCGCGCTCGCGCTTTATAACAAACCTTATACACAATACATGACTAATCCGGTGATAGAGCAACTTGCCCCAATAATGGCACAAGGCTTACCTCATCGGTTTAATAGCTGGTGGAAAAGACTTGGTAAAAATACAGTGTCTTTTATCGGATATATAAAACAAGCTATTGCAAAGCGCGCAGTAAACAATGATATATGCAGCGCTATCGCAAACGATAAAATACGCGGCAAAATTTATTTTTCATCGCAACATGACTATGACAACATAGCTGATTTAATTGCAAATAAACAAATGAATTCGCTCGCCGCTAAAGGTTTAACCAATGATAGCCGCTTGTGGCCGAAGATAAAAGAAAGTTATGAAAGGCGGTATCCTGTTACACCTTTAGAAGAAATACACCCTTATTATTTTTCTAGGATTTATAAGGTTCCTATTGTTAATTTATTATTGAATCGCAACTATGAAAAAAGTGCCAACTTAACGCTCGGTACTTTTTGGGCTCATTTTGCTAATCACATCAATATCACCATTGAACAAGATGCCGAATTAATCGCTCGATTACTGAAAGACGCAACAAGTGATGAACTGAAAAAATTAGCTTATTCTTCTTCTGCAATCAAAAAAGCAATAATAAATAAGGGGTATCTTGCTAAATTGTATCCGGGATTTGCCAAAATTCATGCTCATGAAGATCCATTCATTCGGTGGATATTGCATCCGGATGGCCCATCACAATTAAGTCGCTCCGAACAAGAAGATGCGCTTACATTTATTTGTGCACGTATCGATGTAGAACAAAAACATATTCTCGCCCATCAATATCCAGCGTTTGCTCATACCATTTATCATGCCAGCCATGTTCTTCAACCGTGGGCCATGACTAAAGATGAACAAGCTATTAGTCTGAAGTTAGATGATGATATAACAGTAGCTCGTTATGTTAAAACTATAAGCCATGTATTCGGAAAACAAGATGTTGATCGCATTATTTTTAATGCTGTTATTTATCTTGCACATCAAGTTGATCAGGCAATGGAGCCACAGAAAACCGTTTTAAAAAACCGCCTTGATCAATTACTTGATTATAATCCCTCCATTATTTTTGGACGCAAAATTAAAAAAAGAGTACAGGATTATTTAAACAAATTCTTCATTGGGTTAAAACCATTGAAAGGCGCGGGACAATGCGTGATCGATAATCATTCCCAGCGCGAAATTGAAGCGTTTTTTAAAAGTTCAAGCATACGTAAACGGTTTGAATTATCAAGGGAGCAATTACATACATTGCTCTTTCAATTACCTTCTATCGATCCACTTTGTTACAAAGCAATTTTTGGTGATATAAGATTATCTAACAAACTAACTTATCCCGCTGATATGCTCGTTAGGCTAAATGAAGCAAGCCCTTATTCAAACATTATTGGAATAGGTCGCTTTTTAAAGCCAGACTACATAGACCATCAAGATCATAAAACCACATTGCTTGCGCAAATTATTTTAAAACGACAATTCAATCATGTTGTTGATGTAGCTTTTTTACCTAACTATACGTTTAATGAGATGGCTGAGGTAACAAGATCGGTGTTCAAAAAACAAATCGATGAACTTCTTGAACACGATGCAATACTAAGAGATAGAGTCATTGAAAATTTCATCATCGATGATTTCAACAATTTAAAAGACTATCCAAGGTTACTGCCATTTCTCTTCTCCAAAGAAAGAATAGATGTGCTCCATGCCTTACCTGATGGACCAAAAAAAATAATTGATCTCATCCTAAATGAAGCATGTGATGGCATATTCACTGACCAACAACGTGAAACTATTTTGCTTCAATCCAACATGATGCTGCATCTTCTCCAAATCAAAGATGAACATGCTACAGCTAATACGTTTGTTAGAAATCATGTTGAGCATCTCTACCAGATGCTGAACCATCCGAACCTGCATGAACCATTCGAACAATTATTCCAAGAAAAACCAACCCTTTTAGAGTTATTGACTAATGACCAAATTGAACAAATAGCGCTTAGATTCGAAAGCGCTAAAAACTATTATCTTCACAAAGCGCCCCCTAAACGTTTATGTGAACTAGTCCCCCAAAATAAAGACTGGCGATCAGCCCTTATTGCCAATATGAATAATGATCCTCAGTTTAAAGGAAAATTCTTACAAGAAGATGTCTGCCCATATTTAGTTCAACAACTTGGTGGTATAAGCAAGATGATAGATACTGCCATAATTGAACATGACGAAGCAGTGCAAACATGCATTCTGTCTATATTAACAAAATATCCTGCTTTGATTACACATTTATTAGAAAACAAATTGAATCCCAATGGTATGGATTTTTTTAAAATCCATTTCGATAACCTGATCATTTCCACAAAAGATTTTATCTCGTTAATAAAAAATAACGATATAACCAACACCTTACTCCCCAAATTTGATCCTGCCTTTTTACAAACAATATTCAAATCGGGCGATAGCACCAGCGCTGATTTTAGTAATCATCCATTAATTCTAGATAAGATAATCGACACCCATCATGAGCAAGGGAAAAAATGGTGTGAACAATTAATTCAATCCGCTTTCTTGTTAAGAAAATTATTCTACGCCTCCACCCCTCACTTTGAAACGTTATTCAAAAACTATCCGCCGCTATTATTTCATTTTATTTCGTTAGAGGAGTGCTCAATCGATTTTATTAAAAAACATGCTCCTTTTATAATACACACGATTTTACATTTGACTTACGAAGAATTAGAAAAATTTAATGACGAAATAATCGGTAAGTTGTTAGCATGCGATGATAAAGAGATTCTGATCACTCTTTTTTCAACAGCTCCTTTTCCTTACAAAATAAAATCTGGCCACCACAAGCTCCATGCACAAGCTCAAATCATTCTCAACGAAGTTGCAAACACTATTCACATTGAACGTATAGAAGATATTTTCGAAATGATCGCTCAATCAAAAAATCAGAATGATATAATAACAAAACTTTCCATGTATGCTCCCGAAGAACTTCTTAAACAAGGCCAACAGTATCTAGAACATGCATCTCCCCGAGTGTTTCACCAGGCGTTATCTTTAACAAAAGATAATGTTTTATCCATTTTACAAGAATCACTCAAAGAAATCTCTTTAGCTCAGCATAATCAGAATCACCCTGCTCATCCGTTGCCACCTCATCATCGCGCCAATAATAACTTGATTAAATCCGCTTTTAAACCAAAACAAGATGACAGTGATGCAGCAGATTTCCTTGCCAAAAAAAACCAAATTTATCTGGCGTGGCTAAAAGAAAATTACTCTTTCGGGAAAAGAATTAAAAATTTTCTTAAAAGCTTTCTCAAAGATAATAGTATTGATAGTCAAATTAAAAGACATTGTGACGAGTTGGACGATTTGAACAAAAGAATTGCGGCGTACAATCGTGAACAAGCCTACTTTTCAGCAAATATAGACATCGCACGTTCTTTGGTCTTAAGAGAAAAAATAAAGCAACTATATATGATGAAAATCAAATTGGATCATACTATTATTCATGAGTATATTGAAAAAGAAAAACCAATTCCTGATGACATATCAAAATTATTTTCCAAAGATGATGCATCTTATTATCGAAACATATCCTTAAAACGAAAAACACAAAAACCATCTTCTCGCTTATCTCAATTGATTGATAGAAAAGCCATTCCATCACAATTTCTTCGTGATTTTTTAGTACCAGCAGATCAAAAATCCTTTCAGCAGGATTTAAAAGATTATGACAATAAACAGGGAATAATAAGACCAACATTTCGTACATTCCTAATCCGCGCGATGCTTGAAAAATCAGGATTAGAATATCTTGCTGAGCAAAAGATAGCTGAACACAATCAATCTCTAAAATCTAAAGAAAGATGTATAGCAAGTACCGCACAATATGCCAATGATCTTTTTGAAAACATGGAAACCTTATACAACATGGCTGCTAATAAAATGCCTGGAAACTTCCTGACATCGATTGAATTATTTAAAAAAACAATTAGCAATAAAGATGAAGACATGAAGGATACTATTAAAGCTGGCATCATTGATAAATCAATCCTTCAGCAGATCAATGCATTATATTTAAACGCTCAACTAAAACTGCTTGAATTGTATGCTCACACAACAGATCCAACGTTAAAAAATAATGAAACTATTTTATCCACCTTAGATATAATTTTATCTAATCATTTGCCAGAAAATTATTTTAGACCATTATCAGATTGCCTATATAACGATACTATCTACGAAAAACTTTGTGCAATATTAAATGAAGATTTAACTCCAACCAAAAATAAAAATATCAAAAATTTGCTTGACGCTCTTTCTGAAGCTAAACTTTCTAACTGCTCACAAGAGCGTCTGAACAACTTGCGATTTGCTTTAATCCTCATTGAAATAAAATTGGCACAAACTATTGACCCTGGAGAACAACTTACTGATATTCTTACTAACATAAGAAAGCAAGAACAAAAAAAGCATGATCAATATGCTGCTGGTCTGTTATCAGCAATCTATAAAGATAATCCCAATTTTTTTTATGATCGATTAGCAAAAAAACAAGATGTTTTTTTACCCGCCTACCTTGTCTTAGCAACTGAAAATGATCCTCTGATTGCTTTATTTCTACGAGAACCTATGCTTTCTAAAGATTGGGTATGTGGGGATGAAAAAGATCGTCAAGCACTAGTTGAAGCAGCACATGCTCCCTGTTACCATGCGGTTGCTCAAAGTTTATGTTTATATCAGCATTTGTTTATTGGAGAAAACTATAGCACTCAAAAACTAATGAAAAGATTAGGTTTTGAAAACAGTTATTCTCAAAAAGCTATATCACCTGAGCCAAATCTTCCTTCCGTTCAGCCACCATCAACTATAGCGCAATCACTACCTCCTCCTATCGCTATACCAGCGCAACCGGAACCGTCTCCTCCTATCGCTATACCACCGCCTCCACCGGGACCACCACCCCCACTGCAAGCAGGGCCTCCTCCTCCACCGCCGCCACCGCAAGGATTAGGCGCGTCAGTAAAACAATATCGTTCTCAAAATAAAAGTGCTCAAAACACTGAACATCTGGAACAGAAAACATCTACATCCGCTAGAAATCAACCTCAGCCATCTAGCGCCCAATTGAACATCCAGGATATAACCCATGCGCTATGTCACCTTAAAAATACAAAAGAATCTATATCTCAAAATGGAACAAAGGAAAAACCTTCTTCACAACATGCTCCTTTGCCTTCATTTAAATTTAGTGAATTTGTAGGAAACGAAGAAAAATTTAAAAAAGAGGCTCTAGATATTGCTCGAAGCCAGATTAATATTGGGTCAAATCCAACAAAATATCGCTTGATCGAAACATTTGTTAAACGTGTTCTAAATGATGTGATTGAGTTAAACGAGCTTAAATATAGTTTAATTCGTAATGAACAACTTGAAGATTTTATCAAAAAAGCATACGCACAATTTAAATCAAATCAAAAAGGAGAGGATCTGAAGGCACTGAAAGAAATGGAAATTAAAAAAAATGTCGGCCAAGTCGAAACTATTCAGGAAGCGATTATGTTGCCTATTTTAATAGAAAAATTCCGAATCTATCGCCAAACCCCACATCAAACACATACAAAAACTAAACCGTCTAAATCTGTAAGCCCGCCTGCAACATCATCCAAAAAAGTAGCTTCTGTTTCTCGAGATGCTTTGTTTAACCAAATTAAAACCAGAGCACAACCAAAACAACAGAATATGCTTCATGTGACAGGATTCTCTGATGAAGAACTAAAATGCATTGAAGAAAATCTTCATGATAAGGTGAAAGATGCAAAAGAAGTGCAATCCATTTTAGAAAAATACATAGACGATAGCAAAATGGCACCAACCAAAAATAGTCGTTCAGCGCTACAAAATGGCTTTCAACTTGAAATAGAAAAACGGCGTAATGTAATAAAGGATGATGATTCTTCTGATAACGATCAAGATAATGAGCAATGGAACGATCAAGATAACCATATGCAATGGGCTAATGTCATATTCCAACAAACCCAAGAACTTCCTCAAGGTCTAAAAAAATATTTGAAACCACTAAGCGATATAGAAATGAAAAAATTAGCCGACCTGCTTATGACAGCAAAAGAAAGATATACTGATGAAACAAAGAAGCCCAAATTAAAAATCACTTGCGATAATTGATCGCATAAACCAGAAAGCTTGGCTTTTAGACCTATCCGATGGGGTTTCCAAAGGGGAGAAGCGGCAGCTCTCCCCTTTGGTCGCGAGCGCGAATTTATTTCGCGCGTAGCGATATAAACATTAAGAAAAACTCGGTCGCTTTGCGGCCGAGTTTTTTATCGCACCTTGATAATCATTTGCATGATGCGTTGCTGGTTTTATTTCAACTACTCTTGCTTGCTTTTTGGTTTTTTTAGTTTCTGGTGATTTCGCGTTATCTGTATCTAAACCAGCCCTATCTACAGAAATAGAATGTGTCGGTAATCTCGTATTTCCAAATTGCTCTTTGAGATAGCAATCAGTCGATTGCTGAGAAGAAAAAGCAGTGGGTCGATGGCGTGCTTTTCGACTGAACTTTTGCTCTTCTCGATCTTCATCATCAGTATCCTCTCTATTTTTTTCCTCAATGAAGACAGAAGTCATGTGAGGTGGGTTTTTTTTACATCGCACACAACAATCAGCCATCATGCCCATAACCAATCCCGTTACTACACCAGCCACAGCACATCCTGCACCTACTGTGCCCGCACCAATACCTCCTGCAATCGTTGTGCTCACTGTCACACCCATTGCCGCCATGCTTGCTACTACACCAATAGCAAGCGTACCAATCAATAAACTTCCTCCTAAAGTAAATAAGGTAGCAGCTGCAATACCGCCAAATACACAAGCTAAACCAATTTTACCCCAGTTACGCTTAAAGAAACCAGTTGCACCACCTTCTCTTGATACCATTAACTTTTTTCCAACACCCGCCATACCTACACCGAGTAGGGTACTCGCAACAGCAACCCCACTGACACCTAATAAAGCTGCCAATATCGGACCCACCACCACTGTGGGCGCCACTATACTCAACACACCTGCAGCAATAGCAGGCACCAAACCAGCTGTAACAATACTACTAACTACAATGGTTGCTACTATTAATCCAAATAAAATTTTTCCCCAATGCCGTCTAAAAAATCCTGGTGGTTTAGGTTTGGGAGTAAAATAAGTCGTTGGTACCGATTCTGGATCCTGACTAGGAGGTTTCAAAACCGTGTTTCCAGCAGAAAAAACTGTTGCGCGAGACTGCGCATGTATGTCATCTATGTTTTTTTTACTCGCCAACCCAGATTGAAGTTGATCTAAGGTATCTTGTTCCATCCAATAAACTCGTAAATTGGCAAGACAATTAAAACTAATGAGTTCTGCTGAGAGCTCACAAATAGATTGATGAGAGATATGAGCAATGGATAGATCACGTAACACAGTGTAGAGTTTTGCAATAGGCATATTTAGATGATTGACTGATTGTGTCTTGGCATGGCATTGTAAAGCCATTAATAAGTTCTGTGCTTTTTCATCATCTTCACACCAACTGCGATGCGCATCATCCAAAACGACATCCAATAAAGGATGATCATCCTTACATTGATTTTGCACATTGTGCTTAGTCATTAATCGACGCCATCCTTGTTTATCTAAATTAGCATGCACTGGATTTTGTGATGGATCATCCTGTTGATAACAATTTAAAATGGCATTCACAATTAAATGGCAAACCAACGCGACCGTATATATTTTTTGTTTCTGTTGGATCAAAACTTCATATTGACATAATTGGTCTATTTTATTTTCACAATCTTTTTCAATCGCTTTCTCGACATCGAGCATGGTTTGATTAAACGAGCTTTGATATTGTTTGATTTGCTCTTTCATCTTGTTAACTTGTGCGATATTCATTGTGTAAAATTCGTTTGCATGTATTTGCAAATCGCTGATAGTTAACTTGACTCTTGTTGTATAAGAAGCTTGAACAAATTTAGTGGCGTCATTTATCATGATTTTCAATTCATTTGCTATACAAATTAATTTCTCATTATATTCTGCTTCCATTTTGAATGTGGCCAATTGGTCTCTTGTTTTTTCTATTTCTAGTGAGATTCTTTCAATATTTTTTAAGATATCAGCTATTCCCATTTCATCATCCAAAGAATGTGCTTCATAAGGCTTTTGTAAAAGACTTTCCAATAAAGGTTGAACAGTCGCCTGAAAAATTCGTTTGAGTTTATCAAAATCATATGTGTTTTTATCAAGATGAATAGATAAATCGCCTGTTTGTTTTTGAATATCACTAATTTTCTGTAACAAGTGCGATTTAGCCTGCTCTCCTAAGTCATGAACGTCTTTTTTGTTGATCAAAGACGAATGACTATCGCTACATTTTTTGGTAATGGCATTTAACATAATATCAGAAGATGTTCTATTTTTTTCAATGGGCTTAATGAGTTGCTCGAAAGTATGTTCATATGATATTAAACGCTGGAATGAATTAACATTTAAAATGAATTGAGACGATAATTCCTTGATCCGCATCAAATCCTTTTTAATAGCGTTTTCAATAAATTTATCTGCATTTTCCATATGAATATGATCTAAAAAATCATCGTAACTTGCGATTTCATTAGTTTGAGAAAAAGCAAGTTTGGTTGCCTCTGCGCGAGTTTCACAATCATTCATGTCAACCGTAAAACGAAAATAAGCCGTGGACCACTTTGTAATGGTTTTCTGCTGAACATCAAAAGGATTAAATCCTAAACTATTTTCCACATAAGCTTTGGCTTTTTGTAGATGATGAAGTATCAATTGTGTAGCAAAAGCATTTAGAACTTTGCGCCCATCGCTTGTTTGCAAGAGATTATGGATAAATGTTTCTAATGAAGGTAAGAATAATTGCCTCAGCTTTTCTCTTGCCTGATCAATCGGAGTAATTTGTAATAAATCATTTAGATCGGCTATACCATCAAATCTCTTGTTAAAATCTTCTTGTTTAGCTTTTATCTTATTAACAATATCTTTTTCATTTAAATCTTTAAGAAGCATAGCGCGATATTCTAATGCCGCATTATACAATGCGATAATTAAACATTCTTTTAAATAAGGAATAATATCGATACCGTTTCCATATTGATAGGAAGAATGTAATAAAGCTTTTAATTGATGAGGAATATTATCAATATAGCGGATAGTATCAGCATGTTCGTTTGATAAAGCAAATAATTGCGTCCTGGTTGTTCCATACATCCCCTTAAGATTTTTTATTTGCCAATTAATATAAGAATGCGATTGACTATTGTTTTCATCTAAAACAGGGTGCGCGTGAGTAGCTAACTTTGCTTGCAAAGCAACAAGGTTAGCCTCTATTTGTTCAACACATTCCTTTTTTGCATGTTGTATTTTTTGCTCTAATTGTTTTTTAGTTTCCTGAGCTTTCATTTCAATCTCAGTTAACTTATTATGAGCAAGACCTAATCTTTTTTCTATCAATGCAAAATAAGCATGATAGTTATCATCGTTGACAATAATAGGTGATTCAGGAAAAGCAACTTGCACTTTTGCATCAATCGGTATGCCAATGTCAACTGCTGCAGTAATCGTGTGTCCCTTCATAGTAACTCCATCTCATTATTCGATCGTTTGCTTGAAAGTATGCCCCACTTCACACGGATCTTAGCATTTTACCATATAACATAGACAACTATTTTTTTCACCTATATTTTCGTGGTATAACTACTGAAAATGTGGCATAACTTTCGAGAATGTTTCGAACTTTCTGGTACATGCGATGCAAAATCTTTTTATTGGTGTGGATGGTGGCGCGAGTAAATGTATTGTTCGTATAGAAAACGAAACGGGCGAATTACTTGGTCGTACAATAAGTGGCCCAGCTAATATTCGTTTGTCAGTAGAAAAAACGTGGGAATCAATTTATTCAGCAATCATTAATATACTTAAACCTCTGGGTATTATTTTCGAACATACATCCTATCGTTTTCATGCCGGAATGGGTTTGGCTGGCTGCGAAGTCGCAAGCGCCTATCAAGCTTTTCTCAAAAATTCACGTTTTTTTCATACCTTACAAGTGCATTCCGATGCTTACACTGCTTGCCTTGGCGCGCATAATGGTGAAAATGGAGCAGTGATCATATCAGGCACTGGAGCGGTTGGTTTGCAAATAGAAAATGGAAAAATAACGAAGGTAGGAGGCTTTGGATTCCCACAAGATGATGAAGGTAGTGGCGCATGGTTAGGCCTACAAGCGGTAAAAATAACGTTGCGTTGGTTAGATGGGCGATTACCACCATCTGAATTAGCTCGCATCATTTATACTCGTTTTGCAAACAATCAAGATACATTCATGCAATGGCTCTGCCACGCTCATTCGACTGCTTATGCAGAATTAGCGCCTTTTGTTATTCAACTTGCAAAAGCAGGTGATGCATCAGCAATAAAGTTACTTAAACAAGCTGCCCGCGCGATAGATGATATCGGGCAAGCATTGTTATCTGCTCAATCTGCTCGTGATACCACTTTACCATATGCATTAGTCGGCACAATTGCGCCATTTCTTGAACCTTATTTAAATAACAACTTGCGTGCGCAACTTCGTCCGTGCAAGTTTACACCTGATGTTGGTGCGATTTTATTAGTGCGTAGGAATTTCTCCTCATGAATCGCCACATTTTTGTTGGCATGCAAATTCTTAATCATAATCAATGGTTAAAAGAACACGCTGTCGTTGTTGAAGATGGAACGATCACAGCTATTATTTCAGCTCACATGGTTACACATCACTTACCTGCAAATATGCATCATTTTCCAGAGAATTATTATTTATCACCAGGATTAATTGATCTTCACATTCACGGCGCAGCAAACCATGATGTGATGGACGGCCGTATAGAAGCACTCCATGCTATTAGCCGCAGCTTAGCTAGCAAAGGAATAACAGGATTTTTAGCAACCACGATGACTGCCAGTAACGATCAACTAGAAGCCGCACTCCGTACTATTCCACTTGCTATGCAAACATTAGAAGGCGCAGAAATTTTAGGTGTCCATTTGGAAGGACCATTCCTTTCCAAAGAAAAAATAGGCGCACAGAATAGTCGTTACGTACAACATCCCAATATTGCTCTTATCCATCATTGGCAAAAAATAGCATGCGATACCATTAAACTCATTACTCTCGCTCCAGAATTACCTCATGCTATCGAATTTATTCAACAATTAGATACATTAGGTATACTTGCTTCTATTGGACATACCAATGCAACATACGAAGAAACGCGTTCTGCCATACAAGCTGGCTGCAAACATGCCACCCATCTTTTTAACGCGATGCATCATTTACATCAACGCGAGCCGGGTGCAATAGGTGCGCTATTGATGGCAAACGATGTCACTGCAGAATTAATTGTCGATGGTATACATCTTCATCCAGCTATTGTTGAATTAGCATTGCGTTGTAAAAGTAAAGAGAATCTGGTGCTCGTTAGCGATGCGATGCGAGCAACCTGTCTAGGCGATGGTCAATTTGATTTAGGCGGTCAACTGGTAGAAGTTACTAGAGGTAAAGCAAGCTTATCAGATGGTACATTAGCAGGAAGCACCTTGTGTCTTCCACAAGCCATCAAAAATATGCAACAATTCACCCATTGTTCCTTGATTGATGCCATTACTATGGCATCTTTCAATCCTGCCCGCATACTTCACTTAGATAGACGAAAAGGAAGTATTGAAATAGGCAAAGATGCGGATTTGATCATCCTGAATGAAGCATGTGATGTCATATTAACGATGAGAGGCGGGAAAGAGCTGGATTGGCGCTAAATCATTTCTCGTGCGGCTTATGTCTAAACACACGAATGACATCTTTTTGTTTACGAATTCTCCGTAGAATTTTCGCCAAATGAGAGCGATTACGTACTGAAATAGTCACATCCACATGAAAATGATGCCTATCGCTTTCGTGTGCCCGAATATGTTCAATATTGGATTCCGCACCAGAAATAGCTAATGCAAGTGAAGCAAGACTACCGCGCCGATTTACCATATCCGCTTTAAGATCGATAGCAAAATCCCCCTCAATACCTTCTTCCCATAATAAGTGAACATATCGATCAGCCAACTGATGGTATTTTTCAACACGAGGACAATGTAAAGTATGAACTTCAATACCCTGTCCCATTTTAATAAGACCAGCGATATGGTCCCCAGGAATAGGTCGACAACATTTAGCGTAGGCAATCACCAATCCTTCTGTTCCTTTGATTACCAGAGGATGCATAGTAGTCGTTTTCTCTTCTTTAGATTTCTCATCGAAACATTCTACTAATTGTTTAGCAACTAACAATGCAGGGCGATTACCAATCCCAACTTCTTCATATAAATGATGAATGGATTCTATATGTGAATTGTTCATCATCGTTTGCAAAACCGCTTGGGGTATTTGATCCAACAGTAATCCATATGCATCTAATGCTTTTTCAATGAGTCGTTTACCCAATTCTACTGATTCTTCACGTTGCTGTTTTTTCAAATAATGTTTAATCTTGCTGCGTGCCTTACCCGTCACAACAAAGTTAAGCCATGCTGGATTAGGTCTTGCGCCGGGTGCTGTAATGACTTCTACTTGCTGGCCACTAATCAACGGCGTACTTAAAGGTGATAAGCGTTTATCTAGGCGCACAGCAACACAGGTATTACCAACATCGGAATGTATGGTGTAAGCAAAATCAACTGGCGTAGCACCAGAAGGTAACTCAATAATTTCTCCTTTAGGTGTAAATACGTAAACTTCATCCGGGAAAAGATCAATTTTGACATTTTCAATAAACTCAAGAGAGTTTCTTGAATTTTTATCCATTTCAAGAATGCCTTTTAACCATTCACGAGCACGTGATTCAGTATCTGAGAAAATCTTTTTCTCGGTTTTATAAATCCAATGGGCTGCAATACCGTTTTCAGCAGTCTTATGCATTTCTTCTGTACGAATTTGAATTTCGATAGGCACACCATATGGTCCGAACAATGTTGTATGCAACGATTGATATCCATTTGCTTTAGGAATAGCAATATAGTCTTTAAAACGTTGAATAATGGGTTTATAAAGATTATGTAAAATACCTAATACCCGATAACACGTATCAACTTTATCAACAATAATCCGAAAACCATACACATCCATGATTTCAGAAAAAGACAAATGTCTATCATGCATTTTCTTATAAATACTATAAAGATGCTTTTCACGACCTGCTAAAGCTGCTGATGGAATACCTGACTTTTTTAAACTATCTCTAATCTCTTGATTAATTCTTTCCATCATTTCTTGGCGATTACCAAGTGATTTCGTCACCGCATCTGATAAAACTCGATAACGCATAGGATGTAAAGTTGCAAAACCTAGATCTTCGAGTTCTACTCGAAAACTATGCATACCTAAACGATTAGCAATGGGAGCAAAAATTTCTAATGTTTCAAGTGAAATTCGTTGACGTTTTTCAACAGGAAGTGCATATAACGTACGCATATTATGTAAGCGATCGGCAAGTTTCACTAAAATCACACGAATATCACTTGCCATTGCCATAACCATTTTACGAAAATTTTCAGCTTGAGCTTGCGCATAATTTTCAAAATGGATATGGGTTAATTTAGTCACCCCATCAACCAATTCTGCAACTTCTTGACCAAATTTTTCAATAATTTCAGATTGGCTAATAGTGGTATCTTCCACTACATCATGCAAAATAGCAGCCATGATTGTAATTGAATCCATACGCATTTGTGCAAGAATTTGAGCAACAGCAATAGGATGAGTAATATAAGGCTCCCCAGTAAAGCGAGCTTGCGTCCCATGTGCTTCTTTCGCGAATTGATAAGCCTTCTCAATCTCTGCCACTTGCTCATGACTAAGATATTGATTTATTTCATCCCGTAAGACCTCAAATTCACGCACATTGGCCTCATCAACTAAATGAATAGTGTCTGATAAAATCAGGACATCCTCCCATATCAGTGTTAAGATGCGTGCCTCTTCCGTTCAAAATAAAATCGATAAGGTCACGCCTCCAAATATGTAAAAAAAATGAACAGTTTTAACTGGGATCTTATATCTTTATTATGAATTGAACAAGCAGGGATAGCTACTAGAGTAGTCTTTTTGTGCCAGAGGATAATGAAGATAAATACTTGATTATTGATTATAATAAAAGTGAAATACATTGTAATGAAAATAAAGGAGGTCTTTATGATGGGGTGCGAAAAATGTGGTAATAAAATGAAATTATGTCCTTTTTCCTTTGGGCTTGCATTAGGAATAACGGCTGGCCTTTGTAAAATGATTTTTGCTTGGTCAGCAGCAATGTGGGGTTATGGTGCAATTGTGATTGATCAATATGCTTCCCTGTATTATGGATATGGACCTTCATTGGTAGGTGGCATTATAGGCGGCCTATGGGGATTAATCGTAGGATTTATTTTTGGGGCAGTGATAGCTTTTATTTACAATTTTATTCTTTGTCATTGTAAATCGAAATACTGCTGCCAAAAGAAGAACGGCGAAAGCTGTAAATGAGTAAAGTAGGACATAACATTGATCTTTCTACAACTCTTAGCTAACATCCATTGATATGCTAAAGAGATATGTGGCAATTATCGTAGAAGATCGGATTGGTTTATTAATAGGTCAATTCATTATCCTATTAAGCTGTATATTTTATATTGAATATTTTTACAGCGAAAATATTTATCCTGATAAACGAGCCAAAGAAGTATTTGTTCAAACTACTTGTGCTCTACTCAACAAAAAACTAAATGCTCAAGCAAGCAGCCCTAACAACTATCTTTATCGAGCTGATTTTCTTATTCATTACAGCGTAAATAACATTCCATATACACATTGGGTGTCTGGAAATGGCTTAAATACTGCATTTACTAAACATTCGGCGCCCAAAGAAGAAATATTATCACAATTTAATGTGGGTAACGCTTATCCTTGCTGGTATGATCCAAATAATCCATCGATTGCTATATTAGTCATGCGGCATTATTGGTTTTCTACTTTTCCTTTGATACTTCCTTCAATAATAGGTGTCATTGTTTTTTATTTTTTATTAACTAATTTATTAGAAATCATAAGCAATTGGTTAATAAAAAATAGAGCAAAAAAACCATGAAACATAAAATAGAAACACCAGAGGCGCCTCAAGCAATTGGCCCTTATTCTCAAGCTATAAAAATTGATAAAACTATTTATTTCTCAGGGCAAATTCCATTGCATCCTAAAACAATGGCTTTAGTATCTGAAGATTTTACCGAACAAGCAAGGCAAGTACTAACAAACTTGCGAGCCGTTAGCGTAGCAGCAGGCGGCAGCTTAGAACATATTGTAAAGCTAACAATCTATTTAACTGATTTAATGCATTTCTCAACATTAAATGATCTCATGATACAATTCTTTAAACCACCTTATCCTGCTCGCTCTACTGTTCAAGTAGTTGCTTTACCAAAAGCTGCGAAAATTGAAATTGAAGCGGTGATGGTGCTTGAGGGTCCTTAAGGGCACGTCTAGAAATTGCGTTTTTAGTATAGTAAATGTCTTCCCGGAAGTTAGCGCTGCTTGGCGAGCGTTGTTTGCGAGCAAAGCTGCGCTAACTGTCCGGGATCCATATCAAATTTTCTTTATACTTCACTTTTGAAAATTTTAAGACGTACCTATCCTACAAAGTTGCTCATAAC
>Ga0155613_1077_pt1 | contig 19870 bp, 18 predicted proteins | sample RifCSPhighO2_12_FD_107270 | JGI IMG/M metagenome (GOLD analysis project Ga0155613, IMG submission 107270) | Gammaproteobacteria bacterium RIFCSPHIGHO2_12_FULL_37_34
ATTAACTAATGTTTTTTCCTGTTTCTAGGACTAAATGGATTTTTACCTTCTTTCCACTCAATGACAACAGGTGTTCCACGCAGTTTCAGTTTTTTTTGAAAAAAAGCGGCGAGGAATCGACGGTAGCTTTCCGGTAATGCATCGACTTGATTACCATGAATGATAATGGTAGGCGGGTTGTTGCCGCCTGGATGAGCATAACGTAATTTTACACGCCGTCCGCGAACTAATGGTGGCGAATGCGTTACAATGGCTTGCTGTAGTAAGCGAGCTAAAAGCGGAGTAGATAATTTTTTGGTAGCTGATAAATAAGCTTCATGAATAGAATCAAATAAAATTCCTACACCAGAACCATGTAAAGCTGAAATATAATGTGTGCGAGCAAAGTGAACAAAACCTAATTGTCTATCCATACTTTTCTTGACTTCTTCACGCGCTGATTCAATCATACCATCCCATTTATTCACTGCAATGACTAAGGCTTTACCGCATTCTAGGACAAAACCTAATAATTTGAGATCTTGTTCACCAACACCTGTGCGCGCATCAATGAGATAAAGCACAACATGAGCATCTTCTATAGCTTGTAATGTTTTCACAATAGAAAATTTTTCAGGAACATCAGATACTTTTTTTCGTTTACGTACACCGGCTGTATCAATTAAAGTGTAGTGTTGATGAAAGCGTTCCAATGGAATATAAATGCTATCACGCGTGGTTCCTGGCGTATCATGAACGATAACACGATCTTCCCCAAGCATACGATTTGTAAGCGTGGATTTTCCTACATTTGGTTTACCAACAATTGCTAATTTAATGGCGGAAGTGGGTTTGGCTTTGCTTTCGGTTTCTTCTATGGGGAGAGGAAAAAGCGTGGTTATAAGATTAGTTATACCGATGCGATGAGCAGCTGCAATAGCTATCGGCATGCCCATACCTAACTCATGAGCATCAAGTGCGCTTGTTGCGGTATCCAAGCCTTCGGTTTTGTTAATAACAAGTAAAACGGGTTTGCTGGTTTTGCGTAGCATGTTTGCAATCATTTTATCTTCTGCGAGAACCCCTTCTCGCCCATCAACCAGAAAAATAATATGATCAGCTTCTTGAATGGCGGTTAAGGCTTGTTGAGTAATGAGTTTACCGATATCATTTGGTTTTTCGATTATTCCACCAGTATCAATGATAATAAAACGATGGTTATCAATATGGACTTCGCCATATTGTCTATCGCGAGTCGTGCCAGGATGGGAAGACATCAAGGCATTTTTAGTATGTGTTAAGCAGTTAAATAAAGTCGATTTACCGACATTTGGCCGGCCTACAATAGCAACGACAGGTAACATAGACCACTCCAACAAACTCTCTTTGCTAAAGTCTATAAGCCAACAAATGACCGCTATTGGTTAGCGCATATAATATGCCATTTTGGACAATAGGCGCAGCATACATGGCGCCTATATATTCCCGAGCGCCAATATGACCATCACGTTTACTCAGCCAATGTAAATAACCTTGCGCATCTCCTACGACAACATAGTCGCCTTGTATGGCTGGGGCAGTTAATACACGCGCTTCTAGTTTATCTTGGCGCCAATTGATTAAGCCGCTATTGGCATCAAATGCGAAAAGGTGGCTTTTTGCATCGGTAATGAAAATAGTATCGTGATCCGCTACCATGCCAGTATAAGAAGAAATGTCGTGAGACCAGCGTGTTTTCCCTGTTGACCAATCGAGCGCGCTAATTTTACCTTGGTAAGTAGCAGCATAAAGATCATGTTCAAATAAAATAGGATCTGCATCAATATCAATCATACGTTGAATAGCAAATGCACCTTGCGGTACAGCAATAGGTTCTGTCCAAACCATTTGTCCATTATATAAATTTAGTTTGGCAAGATTACCATTGGCAAACCCCGCGATAATATCGTGATGACTGATGAGTGGATTACTAGCGCTTCGCAAAATCAAATTAGGTTCAATTTGTTGAAAAGTCCATAGTATGTTGCCGTTTTTGCTTGATAAAGCACGTATGTAGCCATCAATTGATTTAATCACCACAATACCATTTTGAATGGCGGGTTTTGCAAATGCTTGGCTAGGTAAGTTTGTTTTCCAAACTGTTCTACCAGTTCCTTGTTGTAGCGCTAGTATTTCGCCACGTCGACCACCAACAACTAGTAGATCATCGCCTATTCCAGGAGCAGTAGTAATAGGAAAACCAGCATAAATTTGCCAATTTTCTAAGCCCTGTTTTTTATCGATTGAAGTAACTAATCCGTTGGTACTGGTTGTCAATATAGCCTGATCAGTTATTGAAAACCCCATCTTTAAATAATCATCATCTATTCCTGTTCCTGCTTTTGTTGACCATATGCGTATGGGTTTTATTTCTGGTGTGATGAACACTAAAGATGCAGGTTTAGGGGTATTATCTTTTTCAAAAAAACCATTACAGGCTGTCAGGAATAAGAAGAAAACATACAATAGAAAGATTCGATAGTTATACATAGTGAGTACGCCTACGGGTTCATAACTAAGTTGTCATATTTCATTTGTAATAATGGGCGTATTGTTTCCGCATCAGGCAACTCTCTTAAAGCTTCTTTATAGGATTGACGAGCCATTTCTAGATTTTTCATAGCAAGGTATCCATCACCGCGTATTTCGTTAATTAATCCGTTGAAGTTTTTATCATCCACTTTCTCCAAAATTTTAATAGCATCACTTGGTTTTTGTTCAACTAATAAAACGCGAGCTAAACGTAAACGGGCAATTTGCCGAAAAGAAGCTACATTACTTTGGTGTAATACCGCCTTCAATTGGTTTTCAGCTGTTTGATAATCTTTTTTATCAATTGCTTCTTTAGCGAGCATGAAGGCTGCAAGTTGACCATAGACTGTTTTATGATAACGATCATATAGTTTTTGTGCTTGTGTGATAGTAACTTCAGAATTATTTTGGGCGTGTTTTGTTAACATTTCATCATAAATAACAGAAGCATGAGTTAAGTTTTTAGTTTGACGCTGTTGCCAATATCGCCAGCCAGATATACCAACAATAGCGAGTAACACACCAGTTAAAATGACCAAACTATACTGCTTAATCCAGTTTTTTAATAGTTCGATTTGTTCTTGTTCAGTTAAATAATCTGTCAAGGAGGCGCCCTCTTGCCTATAATATCCTAGATCAGCGGGAACCGCTGATCTAGGATCAGTATTAAAGCAGATTTTATCCTTTCTTCGCAATCTTTAACTTCAGATATTCAGCTAATTCATCTTGATATAAGGTTTGTTGTGGAATGGGTTCTCTTAATGATTTAATGGATACGGAGTGGGTTTTACGTTCATGTTCGCCAATAATAATCGCATAAAGCGCTTCGCTTTTATCAGCTTTTTTGAATTGATTTTTTAGATGACCCCCACCACAATGTAGAATGAGTTTTAAACCAGGCACTTTGCTTCTGAGATAATTGGCTAATTTTAATCCAACAATAAAGGATTCTTCGCTATCAGTAATCAGGTAAGCATGCAAAATCGTTTCAGCTTTGTGATTATGTTCAGTTTGTTGTACCAACGAAACAGTACGCTCTAAGCCAAATGAACATCCTAAAGCAGGGGTTGGCTTACCTCCTAATTGTTCAACTAGATGATCGTAACGCCCCCCTCCACAAACTGTAGCTTGGGCACCTAGTTTATCAGATGTCCATTCAAAAACAGTTTTGGTGTAATAATCTAATCCTCGCACAAGACAGGGATTAATTTCAAATGCCATTCCGGCATGTGTAAGATATTCTTGCAATTTTTCAAAGTGATTTCTGGAATCTTGATCGATGTAATCTAGTAATTTTGGCGCATTCTCAATGATTTTTTTCATCTCTGGATTTTTGCTATCTAAGATGCGCATAGGATTTTTATGTAAACGGTGGGCACTATCTTCATCTAAATTGTTTTTGTTACTGTTAAAGTATTTAATTAATTCTTTGCGGTATAGTGTTCGAGAGAGAGCAGTTCCTAATGAATTAATTTGTAGCGTTGTGAGCTGTTTAATGCCCAATTTCTCTAAAATGAGGGCAGACATCAGAATAAGCTCGGCATCAATATCTGGCCCAACTAAACCAAACACTTCTGCGGAACATTGGTGAAATTGACGATAACGCCCTTTTTGCGGACGTTCGTGACGAAAAAAAGGTCCCATATACCACAATCTTTGTATTTGATTATAAAGTAATCCGTGTTCTATGCCAGCACGCACACAACTTGCTGTTCCTTCAGGTCGTAAGGTTAAGGTTTCTTGATTGCGATCAAGAAAGGTATACATTTCTTTTTCAACAATATCAGTAATCTCGCCAATGGAGCGTTTAAATAGTTCTGTATATTCGAGGATGGGGAAACGAATTTCTTGATAGCCATGGCTTTGAAGAATGCGTCGCATGATGGTTTCTACATGATGCCAAAGATAAGTTTCTGGCGGCAGAATATCGTTCATGCCACGGATGGCTTGGATGTTTGTTGACATTCATTGCTCCATTAGAACATTAAAGCTGAGTTATTCGAGAATGTTCAATGAACTGTGTGATTGCTTATGTGACTCGGGAACGTACATCCCTGTACTCGACGCTTATCACCATCCGTGGCCGCGACGTCCCTCGTTCACATAAGCAATCACACAGTTCATTGAACATTCTCGATTTATTCAGATGCCTCTGTATCGTCATCTTCTTCAGAATCATCTGATGTCGGTTGAGTTTTTGAACCAGCGATTGGAATAGTTATTTTCCGCTCTATATTATTTCCTGATAAGGTTGTTTGTGCAAGCGCGGGTTTAGGTTCAGGTATGGTTTTAGTTGAAGCGCCAACTAATTGTATGGTTGGAACGGAATGAGTATACCACCAAGCGCCCACTAATCCAATGAAGGTGAGTGCAATCATGTAGGTGAAAAATCGCATCAGATGGTTATCATTTGTGATGGGGGTGTATGATTTAATCGTTGGTGCAGTGGTAGGAGGATAGTTAGATAGAGCAGGTTTGAACTCCTCTATTGCTTGTTCGATCTCTTGCGTTGGAATTTGTAATAGTCGTCCATAAGATCGTAAATAGCCACGAATAAAAGTCGCAGGCAAATCATCGGGGTAATCTTCTTTTTCCATCATTTGAATATATTTTTCGTTCAAACGTAATTGTGATGCTGCGTCTTTGCTTTCTAAGCCTAATGTTTCGCGAGCAAGCTTGAGGCGGGCGCCTAATGGTAAGGTTGTGGTCGAAGGAGTTTCATGAATCATATGGGCAACAATCCTTTGCTAGTTAATATCTCATCTTATGATGTTATGGTATTCTCGCCAATATTTTTTTTAGTTGTTTGTAACATGGAAACACTCAAGCGATATCGCGCTTGGCGATGCGTTCTATCTTTTACCTCCCCAACTAGCTGACCGCAGGCAGCATTGATATCCTCCCCACGTGTTCGTCTGATGGTGGTATGTAATCCAGCTTTCAAGAGCGTGTCACGGAAAAGAAAAATAGCCTTGTTATTCGAACGTTTATAGGCAGTATGTGGAAAGGGATTGAAAGGTATCAGATTCATTTTGACACGTATACCGTTGAGCAATTTGATAAGTTGCTTGGCGTGTTCTTGCTTATCATTGATGCCATCTAGCATCACATATTCCATTGTAATCGAACGTCTCTCATCATGTTTGAAATATTCTCGACAAGCAGTGATTAATTCTTTAAGGGGGTATTTTTTATTAAGCGGTACGAGTTGGTCGCGTAATTCATCATTAGGCGCATGCAAAGAAATAGCGAGAGCTACATCACTTACTGCACGCAATTGATAAAGTGCTGGTACTACACCTGCGGTGCTGACAGTAACACGCCGTTTAGATAAACCGTAAGCATGATCATCCAACATGAGATGTAAAGCAGGGACAACATGATCAAGATTTAATAATGGTTCTCCCATGCCCATCATCACAACATTGGTGACCGCGTGGTCATGCACCCCATTATTTTTTGATAATTTGCGAATGGCCAGCCACAATTGAGCGATTATTTCAGTTGTTGTGAGATTACGGCTAAATCCTTGTTTCCCAGTGGAGCAAAAATCACAATTTAATATACAACCCACTTGAGAGGAAACGCAAAGTGTGCCTCGTGTTTTTTCAGGAATGAAAACAGTTTCAATGCAATTTCCATCGCTTAATCGCAAAAGCCACTTGTGTGTACCATCAAAAGCTCTATTTTCGTAAGCAATTTCTGGTAGTTTAATTTCTGCTCTCTCGGTTAGTTTTTGTCTTAGTGCTTTACTTAAATCAGTCATCTGATGAAAATCTTGGGTACCAATAGCGTGTATCCATTTTAAGACTTGTATGGCGCGATAAGGTTTTTCACCGAGTGTTGCAAAAAAAGCAATCATTGCTTGATGATGTAACCCTAATAAATTAACTTTAGCTGCCATTTGTTCGTTCATTTAAGCGAGCTCACTTTCTGCAACATAAGCACAGATTTCAGTTACTTGAAAGAAGAAAGCAATTTCTTGTTTTGCAGTATCTAATGCATCTGAACCATGTACAGCATTATGATCAATGGAGTCTGCAAAATCAGCGCGAATAGTACCTGCCGCTGCTTCTTTAGGGTTAGTCGCACCCATTATTTGGCGGTTCAGTGCAATAGCGTTTTCGCCTTCCAATACCATGACAAGTACGGGGCCTGAGCTAATAAAGGTTACTAATGCCGAAAAAAAAGGGCGTTTTTTATGAACCGCATAAAATTCTTCGCCTTGAAATTTGCTTAAACGTGTCATTTTAGCAGCAGCAATACGCAAGCCATTTTGTTCGAAACGACTAATGATTTGGCCGATAACATGTTTTGCTACCGCATCAGGTTTAATGATAGATAACGTACGTTCTATAGGCATGAATGATTCCTCTTTTTTAAGAGGCACATTATACCAGCAATTTATGCTATTTTCTTGCTATCTTTTGTTGCCAATAGCTAGTTTTATTCATGATTTCTTTCTCATTTAAAGTAAGCAATTGGCGATTTTTCATTAGTTGCTTGCCTCTTACCCAAACATCAGTGACTTGATGAGGAGAGGCTGCATAAACAATTTGTGAAACGGGGTGATAGAGGGGTGTTGTTTCAATTTGATCTAAATGAATAGCAATAAAATCTGCAGCTTTACCCACTGTAAGCGATCCAGTGATCTGATCGATTCCTAGTGCTTGAGCGCCATTTAAAGTAGCCATTTTTAATACGGTATCAGCAGAAACCGCTTTAGGATTGTAGGTGCTGATTTTACCAAGAAATGCAGCAGAGCGCATTTCGCCAATCATATCTAAGTCATTATTGCTTGCAGCACCATCTGTGCCAAGTGCCACATTCATACCCAGTTGAGTTAATTTTTCTACAGGGCATATACCGCTAACAAGTTTCATGTTTGATTCAGGACAATGTACGATGGTTGGGTTGCCTTTTTGCAAAATAGCATAATCATCATCATTGATTTGTGTCATATGAATGGCAATTAAATGAGGTGTGACCATACCTAATTCATCTAATAATTGTAAGGGGCGTTTACGATGTTTTGAAAAAAATTGTTGCACTTCACCTTGAGATTCTTGTAAATGGATATTTATTCTTAAATGATATTTGTTGGCAATATCATTTGCTTGAATAAGATCTTCTCTAGATAAGGTATAAGTCGAATGCGGTGCCATTGTAGGTGTAATGTACGGGTGATTTTGATATTGATCATAAAAAGCGAGTGCTTTTTCAAAATTTTCATCGATTGTTTTAGCAAAAGCAGTTGGCACACCAATAATATGCATGCCAATATGTGCACGCAAACCTGCTAGAATGGCTGCTTGTGCAGTAGCATCAAAGAAAAAATACATATCGTTAAAGCATGTTGTTCCACCGCGAATCATCTCAGCCATGGCTAATAGTGAAGCATCGTAAACGAATTCATGGCTCACCCATTTACCTTCTGCTGGCCAAATATGATTGTTTAGCCAATCCATTAATTCTAAATCATCTGCAAGCCCCCTAAATAAATTCATAGCAAGATGAGTATGGCTATTGATTAGACCAGGCATAATAGCATGGGAGGCATATTCAATCAGTGGGGCTTGATAGGTTTTTTCTGCTTCTTTGCGAGGTAAAATTGCTAGAATGTTGCCATTTTTGATAGCTAATACGTGATTTTCTAGAACGCGATTATTATCTTCGCAAGTGATCATCCATTTAGCGGCAATTAAGTAATCTGTTTTTTCCATGGTATTTCCTTATTTTTATACGGAGAGGGAGGGATTCGAACCCTCGTGGGAGCAATGCTCCCCATCCGATTTCGAGTCGGCGCCGTTATGACCGCTTCGGTACCTCTCCTATCGCAAGCTGATTATACTAACCGAATTTGGGTTTTGAGTATAATCCAGGTGGTACGATACTCACGATTTTAGATGCATTCGGGTAATTTTTTTCAGAAATAGGATAATAGCTGTGGAATGCATCCGAAGATAAACCAGGCGGAATTTTTAAAGGCGGAATATTTTTGGCAGTTAAATATTGATTGGTACGGCCAGTAAACGCGGCTGATTTTTGTAAAGAGGAGCACGCGGACAAAAAAAGGATAAAACAAATTAGAATATAGCGCATGGTAATACTCCTGCTTGTTGCATAGCGTTTTTAACTTGTTGGTGGTAACGATTATCTAAAGGTAACAAAGGCAAACGTATGCCCGCTTGAATTTTACCCATCGTGTATAAAGCCCATTTGACAGGAATGGGATTTGATTCAAGAAACAAATATTGATGCAATAACATGAGTTCATCATTGATCGTTTTTGCTTGTGCCACATGGCCATTTAAAGCAGCATGACACAATGCATGCATTTTAGCGGGCACAACATTTGCAGTGACTGAGATGACTCCTTGTGCTCCGTGTAACATCAACTCCAAGGCGCTCGCATCATCTCCACTATATATCATAAACGTTTTACCACAACGCTGCATTATTTCTTGGGCACGCTCTAATTTTCCAGTTGCTTCTTTAATACCAATTATATTTTTAATTTTTGCTAATCGTTCAATGGTTTCAGGTAGAATGTCGCAAGCAGTCCGGCTTGGAACGTTATAAATAATGATAGGAATATCGACTGTTTCTGCTATTTTTTTGTAATGTTGATACAAGCCATTTTGCGTTGGTTTATTGTAATAAGGGGTGACGATTAAACACGCATCCACGCCAGCTGCTTTTGCTTGTTCTGTTCGTTTCAATGTTGTTTGGGTTGAATTGGTTCCGGTTCCTGCGATGATGGGAATGCGATGAGCAACTTGTTGTACAACAAGTGAAATGCATTCTGATTGTTCATAAGGCTCAAGTGTTGCTGATTCACCCGTTGTTCCAACGACAATAATAGCATCTGTTTTTGATTGGATATGCCATTTAACTAAGTGATGTAACGCTTTTTTATCAAGTGTACCATCATCGTGCATAGGCGTGATGAGTGCGACCATACTGCCTTTGAACATGGGTTGCTCCGTAGTGGATTTATCGATATTCTATAGTATTTTCAACTAAATTAGCAGATCAGATCTATGAAATCTATACAGTCTTTAAGCCTAGCGGATTATCTCTTTGGAAATAAAGCACGATTTGGCTATTTATTAATAGGAGCCATATTGTTGCTTTTTACTTTTCTAGGCGCCAAAGATATTTGGACGCAAGAACATCGCTGGGCAGATATAGTTTTTGGAATGTTTTATCGCAATGATTTTTTGCATCCGTATTTAGGTGAAACAAAATATTATGACAAACCCTTGCTGTCGTATTGGTTGATTGCATTGATTGCTCAATTAACTGGCGCATTAACCACCTGGACTTTACGGCTTCCTTCAGCCTTAGCAGGATTGTTAGCGATTTGGTCCATTTATCGTTTAGGTGCACAAACGAAGGATAAGGAGCTTGGTCTACTAGCCGGATGGTTATTATTAACCACTTTTTATTTTGTTTTTTGGGCAAGAGTAAGCAGTGCGGATATGCTTAATCTTGCTGGGTCATTGTTTGCTGTCGCCTGGTATGTCGATCATCGCGAGCAGAACAGCTTTTTTAGTTATGCCATTTTCTTTATCATTTTGGCGTTAACTTCTTTGTGTAAAGGGTTGGGAGGTGCGATTATACCTCTTGTTGCTGTCTTCATTGATTTAATTTTACGACATACCTTAAGAACACATCTACGTTTATCGCTTTTCGTTGGTATTTTCCCCGCACTCATTATTTATTTCATCCCATTCTTGGCATCTAGTTATTGGAGTGGAGAAGGGTATAGCCAAAATGGCTTGTATTTGGTTTACCGTGAGAACATATTACGTTATTTTCAACCATTTGATCATCAAGGCCACATTTATACGTATTTTGTTTATTTACCAATTTATTTAATTCCCTGGGTCATTTTTTTTATTCCTGCTTTATTCTCTATGAAGAGACGGTGGTTATCCATGTCTGTTTCATCTCAATGGTTGGCTCTAACCTTATTCATGTTATTTTTATTTTTTACGCTGAGTGGTTCGCGACGTAGTTATTATGTGTTACCTATTATTCCATTTGCTATTTTATTTACAGCGGATTGGATTTTATCGAACACCGCTAAACTTAAACAATGGTCTGCTTGGTGTATCATTTTTTCTTTTATTTTTCTTTATTCGGTGATGATTGTTTTACCTACTTGGTATTATTCAAAATTTGGTGCGGCACATTTCACACGAACACTCATTACCGAAGCATCTAAAATGAAACCTTGGAATCAATGGCAAATTGTGATGTTTGATGCAGAAAGTAAGTTAAATTTTTATTTACAATCGCCTCATATAAAACAATTTGACATTCATGGTAATAGAGATGCGCAATCCATCCTAACTCTGCAAAAATCTTGGCCTATTTTGAAAAATAAATCAAAAGATGTAATATTTATTAGTCGTAAACGTTATATATTGTTTTTGCAAAGGTTTTTCTCTGAGTATCGTGTTATTACTATACCTGCTCTATCTTTACCTTTTATATCTTTACAAGATTTTGATGCACCTATTGCTTTTATTCCAATACAAAATTCACATGAATAATATTTTACACGTTAACAAATTTTGTACTATGATATATTTGGTTTGGAATGGCATTTGGAATTAACTGATATAAAAGGAAGCAACGAATGACTGAAAATTTATTTCGAGAATTAGAAGAGAAGATGATGACGGTACTTGCAAAATTAGAGAATGTACAAAAAGAAAATCATCGCTTACAGCATGAAAATGGTATGTTAAAAAATGAACGTGAATCTAATGTAAAAAGAATTCATGAATTTATTTCATTACTGGATTCCATTCATGTGTCAGAGGCCACATTATTGAATGTTAATGTAGCAACTGTTAAACCTGTTTTGGTTCAAGGATAATTAGGTTGAATCAATTTTTTCAACCAAACAATGGAGCTTCCCATTTGTTAGCTGTATGTTGATGGCATCACCTTTTTCAACTTGAGTGATATCCCTTAATATGCATTGTTTTTTCGTTGCAATCGCATATCCTCGCTCTAGAGTTGCTAGTGGGCTTAAAGCGTTCAATGAGGCAGCGAATTGAGTTAATCGCTCCCGCTCCTTATTAAGATGAGCTAAAACGAATTGATTCAGTTGATGCCGAAACAAATGGGTTTGGTGATGGAGTTTATTAAGAGTATAACGTGGGTTGTAATGATGTAAGCGAAGATTCAGATCATTGGTATACGAGTGTAGTGTATTGATAAGATTTTGTTGCAGTTGCCGACAAGTCATTTCGCAGAAATCTAAGCGTTGTGCATACTCAGTGAGGCGACGTTTTGGATGTTGTTGGTGTAAGTGTTTATTGATCCACGATATATGTTGTTTGCGCGTGCTAAAAAGTTGCTTCATTCGTTGTAAAAAATGCTGTTGGTTGCGATTTAAAATGTGCAACAATTCTGTTTGTTCGGGTGTCGCAATTTCTGCTGCTGCTGAAGGGGTTGGCGCACGTTGATCCGCAACGAAATCTGCAATCGTAAAATCAACTTCATGGCCAATGCCAGTGATGATTGGTATCATGCTCTGATCAATCGCGTAAGCTACAACTTCTTCATTGAAAGGCCATAAATCTTCTAAAGAACCGCCACCACGTGCTAGGATTAACACATCACATTCTTGTCTTCGATTGGCGGTTTGAATAGCGTTAACAATAGCGGGTGCTGCATGTGTGCCTTGTACTAAGGTGGGATAAATAATAATAGGCACACAAGAATAACGCCGCTTAAGAACAGTTAAAATATCTCGAATGGCAGCTCCTGTAGATGATGTAATCAAGCCAATTTGTTTAGGATAATGAGGTAATGGTTTTTTGTGTGTAGCGTCAAATAAACCAGCTGTTTCTAGTTTTTTCTTGAGAATTTCAAATGCACGTCGCAACTTTCCTTCGCCGCGTTCTTCTATATGGTCGACAATCAGTTGGAATTCACCGCGATTTTCATATAGGCTAATTCGAGCGCGCACCAAGATATGCAGGCCATCTTTAGGAAGAAAATTTAATTTGCGTTGATTCCCGCGAAACATAGCACAGCGCACCTGAGCACTAGCATCTTTCAATGAAAAATACCAATGACCAGAGTTGGGAGCGGCAAAGTTTGAAATCTCGCCCTCAATCCAAATAAATGGATACGTACCTTCTAATAAAAAACGTACTTCGCTATTTAAGCGGCTCACGGTGTAAATGGATTCAGCTTGTTTGGGATGGATTGTTTGCATAGGTTTTTTTTAGCCATTCATAAATCATTTCATGTTCTGCCACATCTAATAAAGCAGGCGCGTGCCCCGCTTCTGGAACTTCGAGGACATCTAGCGGTGCCGGATAATGCCGCATTTTTTCAATAATACCAGTTGATAAAATATCTGATTTTTTGCCGTGAATGACAAGCACGGGACATCGAATCGTTTTCCAAATATGCCATAACTCCACATCAAATAATACCCCTTCTAATGCTTTGTGAGGGTGTAAAACGGATTTCCAAGCAATTTTGCTTTTCATGGAAGTGGTTTGAATATTTTGATCAAATTTAAGGGTAAATACACCTGGTTTCATTTCGTAAATACTGTTTTCTGTGATTTGTTTCCATTGCGCTTCAGTTAAATTACCCAAATCAGGTAAAGTCGTTTTGTGGTATTGAATGGCAGCTTCTAAGCTAGAAAAATAAGGATGTTGAGTAGCATTTAACATTAAACGGGTTAAACCTTGTAGGTGTATTTGTGGTCCCACGTCATTTAGGATTAAACAACGAATAGGAGAGTTTGGCAAAGAAGCGAGAATCATCCCAATGATTCCACCCATCGATGTTCCTATCCAATCGACTTTTTGAGTATGCATTCTACTGATGAGCACATTACAATCAGCGATATATTGTTCGTAGGTATAATAGAGAGGGTTTTTAAGCCAATCACTATCGCCACGACCAACCATATCCGGACAAACAAGACGAAATTCACGTTGACTAAGATAACTTGCTAAATTATCGAAATCTCGTCTATTTCGAGTTAACCCGTGGATACCAATTAAGGGGGCATAGCGAGAAGAAGATGTGCCCCATTCTGTATAAACAATATGATGGAAACCTTCTTCTGATAATCCGAGATAATAATCCGTTTTCATGTTAAAAATTCCTCCACACGAGCTAAAAGATGTGTATAATGAGTCGTTAATTTTAACCTACAAATAGTGTGGGGGGAATTAACATGATTCATTTAGCACAACATGAGCCTGCTTTAACTTTTGATGATGTCTTACTGCTTCCTGGCGAATCTAGTGTTTTGCCTTGTGATACTAATTTAAAAACCCAATTGACACCTCATTTTTTCCTTAATATTCCTTTACTTTCTGCTGCTATGGATACAGTGACAGAAGGCAGATTAGCCATCGCTCTTGCTCAAGAAGGGGGGTTGGGTGTGATTCATAAGAATATGTCGATTGAAGAGCAGGCGGCACACATTCGTAAAGTTAAAAAATTTGAAAGCGGGGTAGTCAAAGATCCCGTGACTATTTCACCTCAAACAACCGTACAGGAAGTGATTGAACTTAGCAAAAAGTTTAATTTTTATGCTTTTCCTGTTGTTGAACAAAGTAAACAACTGGTCGGGATCATCACTAGTCGTGATTTGCGTTTTGAAACTAATCTTGATCAACCTGTTGCGAATCTCATGACACCTAAAGCGCGTTTGGTTACTGTACCAGAATCTGCTAAACGAGATGTCATCAAAAAATTATTGCATAAACATCGCATCGAAAAAGTATTGGTAGTAAATGAGCAATTTGAATTGCAAGGAATGATCACAGTTAAAGATATTTTAAAAGAACAAGCTAAACCTTTTGCTTGTAAAGATGCACAAGGACAATTGTGTGTGGGTGCAGCAGTTGGAATAGGTATAGATACCAATGAACGTGTAACCGCCTTGGTTGCGGCGGGTGTTGATATAGTTGTTATTGATACTGCACATGGACATTCTAAAAACGTGATCGAACGTATTTGTTGGATTAAAAAACATTATCCATCACTATTGGTTGTTGCGGGCAATATTGCAACTGGTGAAGCAGCAATTGCTTTAGCAAAAGCGGGTGCAGATGCAGTAAAGGTAGGAATTGGACCGGGTTCTATTTGTACGACGCGTATTGTAACAGGTGTTGGTGTTCCGCAAATTACAGCAATTTCGAATGTTAGTCATGCATTACAAGATAGAAAAATTGGTATTATTGCTGATGGCGGCATTCGTTATTCAGGGGATGTAGTAAAAGCATTAGCTGCGGGCGCATCAGCAGTGATGGTAGGTGGCTTATTTGCTGGTACAGAAGAGGCACCAGGGGAGGTTGAGTTATATCATGGCCGTGCTTATAAAGCTTATCGTGGGATGGGATCGTTAGGCGCGATGTCGCAACGATTTGGTTCAAAAGATCGATATTTTCAAGAAGAAGCAAAAGACACGGAAAAATTAGTACCCGAGGGCATTGAAGGCCGGGTGCCTTATAAAGGATCAATGGTAAGCATTGTGAATCAATTGATGGGTGGGTTGCGTTCAGGCATGGGTTATACAGGATGCCCGACTATTCCAATCTTGCATACGGAGGCACGTTTTATACGCGTGAGCCCATCAGGTGTACGAGAAAGCCATGTTCATGATGTGCAAATTACCAAAGAGGCGCCCAATTATCATAGTGACGAAGATTATTCATCATGAGACCTAACCAGTGCATTTTAATTCTTGATTTTGGTTCTCAATACACGCAATTAATTGCGCGGCGTATTCGAGAAATAGGCATATATTGTGAAATACATTCTGCGAAGTTAACAGATCAAGAAATCAAAAGAATGTCACCTGTAGGTATTATTCTTTCAGGTGGTCCAGAAACTGTTACCGCAACTTCTACACCACGCGCACCTGATACAGTGTTTACGATAGGCTGCCCTGTATTAGGTATTTGTTATGGTATGCAAACCATGGCGCAACAATTGGGGGGAAAAGTTGAGCCAGGGAAAAAACGTGAATTTGGTTATGCTCAAATTAAGATGGTTGCATCCTCGTTATTGTTAAAAGGAATAGAGGATCAATTACTAGAAGATGGAACAACATTACTAGATGTATGGATGAGTCATGGCGACCATGTTAGTCAACTCCCCCAACATTTCCAAGCAATTGCCAGCACGAATAATTGTCCGATTGTAGCGATGGGAGATGAAAAACGCCGATTATATGGATTGCAATTTCATCCAGAAGTTACCCATACGCGACAAGGTCTGCGTATTTTGGAGCGGTTTGTTTTAACTATTTGTCAATGTCAACCCGGTTGGACACCAAACAATATTATTCATGAGCAAGTGGAATGGATTCGTCAGCAAGTTGGACAAGAAAAAGTAATATTAGGATTATCAGGCGGTGTGGATTCTGCGGTTGCGGCATTGTTATTGCATCAAGCGATTGGTCAGCAACTCATTTGTGTATTCGTTGATACTGGATTATTGCGTATGGACGAAGCCAATGAAGTACAAACGGTTTTTGCTAAACATTTTGGTATGCAATTTGTTCAGGTGAATGCGAAAGATCAATTTTTTGAAGCATTGTCTGGCATTTCTGATCCAGAAGAAAAACGCAAAGTCATTGGCAAGAAATTTATTGAACTATTTGATCAACAGGCTGAGAAAATCAGTCATATTAAATGGCTTGCCCAAGGCACGATTTATTCCGACGTGATTGAATCAGCAGCAGCAAAAACAGGTCAAGCACAAGTGATCAAATCGCATCATAATGTGGGTGGATTACCGGATCGTTTGCAACTTAAATTAATTGAACCGTTACGAGAATTATTTAAAGATGAAGTTCGTAAAATAGGTATCGAATTAGGAATGCCATATGAATTAGTCTATCGACATCCCTTTCCAGGGCCAGGATTAGCAGTACGTGTGCTGGGAGAGGTGAAGCGTGAATATGTTGAAACATTGCGGTTAGCGGATGCTATTTTAATTGATGAATTGCATCGCAATCATCTTTATCACAAAGTGAGCCAAGCATTTGCTGTATTTTTACCGATTAAATCAGTTGGTGTGATAGGTGATGCGCGTCATTATGACCACGTTATTGCAATTCGCATGGTTGAAACCAATGATTTCATGACGGCGCATTGGGCAAAAGTGCCATATGAATTTTTAGAATGTGTATCAAATCGTATCATGAATGAAGTACCCGGTATTTCTCGGGTCACATACGATATTTCTAGCAAACCACCTGCAACCATAGAATGGGAGTAAGACGAGGATGCTCAAGGAAGAGCAGATTCAACTTGAAAAATACATAGATAAAATTATTAAGAAAATGAGACAAGGAAAATTGTCTCCAACTGAGGTACTTCATGATTTATTACATGAATATCTTGATGCAACTATTCGGCAACCCCCTTTTTTATTACCAACATCAGACAACAGTTGCCCCGATGTGCGATTTGCTAAATTTTTAATTACCTTTCTTCAAGCGCCAAATCAGGTTAAGAAAGATTCTAAACTGGATGGTATGATTGTTCGTCTCAATGTTTTTTATGAAAAAATCAATTTAAATAAGCCTTTATTTTTTTTGTTCAGCGCATTTTTTTCTGTCTATGATTATTATCGAGCGCAGTTATCTGAAAAAATGTTAAAAAAATTATTCTATAAAGATATTTGGGACGGTTATTTGCAGCGTCAACTCCATACCATTTTGTGGACCATGCTTGATGATCCAAATTTTGATGATAAAAATAAAATTTTCCGATTGGCTGCTTGTGAAGCGTTAGGTCGATTTTCCCCATGGATTTCACCAAATTTGCGTGAGGACGTAGTGGGGAGCTTATTCAAGCACATAGAGAGTGATTATTATAAAGTTCAAACTATTTTATCTCTTGTAGCGCTACAAAAATGGATTCCTGATAATAAACGATCATTTATTATAGAAGAGTTGTTCGAAAACATTATTATTCCTGAAGATCTTCATCATGAAGAAGTAAGACGAGAAGCGTGCAATGCAATTATTCAATTAAAAGAATGGCCACGTTCACTAAAATGTTATGAAATAATGAACAGGTGTATTGACAAGCTTGTTGCTAGAAATTGGTATGTGGCTAAAGAAGCTTGCATTGTTGTTGAAAAGTTAATGGAGATTATACCGGTTAGCTTATATTCAGAAATTTCAAACTATTTGCTTATGAATATAAATCATCATCATGCTAATGTAGCTACGCATGCGATGAAAGCATTAAGTAAATTGCCTCCTCAGATATTAGCCCAATCAAGATTGAGCTTATTTGATAAGTTACAACTATTTTTTTCTTCCCAAAACAATCTTACATGTCAAGTAGCTTGCGAATGTCTTGGTTCATTATGGGGTTTGTTTTTATTGGAGGAGCAAATGGTATTGTTATCGATTGTGGAAACGTTAATTATGTCGAGCACTCTAAACATCAAAATGGCAGCGATTCATGCTATTTCGCAATTAAAATTTATTCCTATTTGGATTCGAACATCGATTGTTAATCGATTATTGTCGATTATTGAGAGTGACAGAGAAGATAGTAATGTAAAAGTGGCGGCCATGATTGCATTGGGCAAGTTAAGTTATTTTATCCCCATTGATAGTCGAACTCCCGTATTAAGGGGTGTGCAGAATGTATTTCACGACGTAAAATATGTAGAAAAAATCAAGCATGCTGCTTATGAGACTTTGGAGCAGTTACATTTTGTACCCCAGGGCATACGTAACCAGCTGATTGAAATTCTTTATCAAAAAATAAATAACGAATTAGCAAAAATTAATACATCCACTTTTCATTTTGTTAGCCCATTTGTTTTTTGGCCGAAAGGAAAATATGTGGGCGCGATAGGTGATTATAAGCATAACAACAATTTAGAGACTGTATACGCGATGATTGTTCGCTCAAGAGGTTTATTGAATGAATCGCGTCGTAAAGTTATTGCAACGAAATTATTACAACAATTAAAGAGCGGAATTTTTGATAATAAAAGCATGCGAGATTTTTATGGTGCTTTAGAAACGTATGTTGATGATATGAGTATCAATCAAAAAATAATAGCGTTGTGTCATTTGTTACCTTTGGCATCTTATGAAGATTGTTGTCATCATCATGCTAAAGTATTATTTGTTCATGTGTACGCCTCTTATAGAAAAGACCTGATACAATCTATGCTTAAGCGGGTGTCAAGTGAACAAAAAACTTATTTGCCAAATGATGTTGTCCATTATGCATCGAGTTATGTGATATGAAGAAAGCAGGAACAGAAATGGTATGTTCAGCACAAGATAGTTTCTTTATGCAGCGCGCACTTACGCTTGCTCATCAAGCAGCTCATGAATACAATGAAGTACCGATTGGCGCCGTTATTGTTTTGAATAATGAAATAATTGGTGAAGGATTGAATTGCCCCATCTTCCGTTGTGACCCTTCTGCCCACGCGGAAATCATTGCTTTGCGTGCAGGTGCAAATGAAATTGCTAATTATCGATTAATCAATACTACTTTATATGTTACGTTAGAACCGTGCATGATGTGTGTGGGGGCGATGGTGCATGCGCGTATCAAACGGCTCATTTACGGTGCGAGTGATAAAAAAGCAGGGGCGGTGTCGAGCAAAATATCTTGTTTGGATCAACCATTTTTAAACCATCGTATAGAGCATTTAGGTGGTTTAATGGCAGAACAATGCGGACAATTGCTCAGCTATTTTTTTCAAAACAAACGAAATTTAGATGTATAATAATGATTATCAAGTTGTAGCTATATGGCGTATTCATGTAACCTTATGATTGTTTTATATTATTTATGCATAACATGAAAGTTTTACGATCCTACTTACGTTGCGTGTCTTTTTGCACGGCTGATAGTTATGACATGTTAGGGCTTGCTAGTTTTTTCAAACGTAAGGGGTATTTTACACGTATTACACGGGATGTTTTGCATGTGACTAATTTAAAACGTCCGGGAGATATTTTTTTCTTTAATCATGGTTGTTTTGTCTCTTGGGGGTTTAAAAAACATTTTGAAGATAAATTAATTGAATATACGCGAGATTTTTCTACTCATCCTTTATCTCATATTGAATCCGACCATTTTTTTTATCGATATGGGGAAGATACATCATTAGATACCCATGAACGTTTGCGATTAGACATGATCACACTGGATTCTGAAGATTCAAAAATAAAATTGGCGTTTTCATATGGATTGGCGCAATCCATTAAACTAGAAGCATTTGAAGAAGCTATTCAAGAGGCGATTAAAAAAAATAAGCATTTACC